>Ga0210388_10001355_pt1 | contig 19263 bp, 17 predicted proteins | sample IncBWC19OmetaG_FD_155485 | JGI IMG/M metagenome (GOLD analysis project Ga0210388, IMG submission 155485) | Forest soil microbial communities from Barre Woods Harvard Forest LTER site, Petersham, Massachusetts, United States - Inc-BW-C-19-O ... | reverse complement strand
GCGTAGGACAGGAGCTGCTGCAGGTAGTAGAGGTTGGTGCCGGTCGCCCGGTAGGCGGTGATGCCGTTCAGCAGGAGGGCGCCATCCGCACGCCCGACGAACCCGGAGATGGGCGGCAGCGGGGGACACCCCGTGTTGACCAGCTCGTCCGCGCGCGCCGACACCGACGGCTGTGGCGCCGGTTCGCCCGGAAGCGTCTCGCCGTCCCCGCAGCCCAGGACAAACGCGAGAAGAGCCACGTAAGCGTGACTGCTCGAGGCGGCTCTGCCGCGGCGAGCGGCGGGGGTTTGGGGGGACGCAGAGGCGGCCACCGGTCTCACTCTCAGGAGGTTGCCACCGGAGCCGCCGGGCGGTCCCCCCATCACAATCAGAGCAACTTCCCCCGCAGGATGATGGCGGCGACCGTGAAGTAGATGACCAGGCCGCTCACGTCGACCAGCGTGGCGACGAACGGCGCGGAGGCGCTGGCGGGGTCGAACCCGAAGCGGCGCAGAATGAAGGGGAGCATCGATCCGGCGATGGTCCCCCACATCACCACGCCCACCAGGCTGACCGCCACCGTGGACGCCACGCTCATGTATTGCGGGCCGTAGGTGTGAAACAGCCCCTCCCAGGTCACGATGCGGATGAAGCCGATCGTCGCCAGGACCAGGCCGAGGCCGAGGCCCGCCACCACCTCACGCCGGATGACCCGCCACCAGTCCCGCAAGCGAATCTCGCCGAGCGCCATGGCCCGGATCACCAGCGTCGTCGCCTGGGAGCCGGAGTTGCCGCCGCTCGAGATGATGAGCGGGATGAACAGCGCCAGCACCACGGCGCGCGCGATCTCTTTTTCGAAGAAACCCATCGCGCTGGCGGTCAGCATCTCGCCCAGGAACAGCACCGAGAGCCAGCCGACCCGCTTGCGGATCATCCGCCGCAGCTCGATCTGCAGGTAGGGCGCGTCGAGGGCCTCGACGCCGCCGACCTTCTGCATGTCCTCGGTGGCCTCTTCCTGCACGACGTCGACCACGTCGTCGACGGTCACGATCCCCTTCATCTGCCCTTCGGCGGTGACGACCGGCAGCGCGACCAGGTGGCTCTGCGAGAAGATGTGGCTGACCGCCTCCTGATCCATCTGCTCGGGGATGGTGGTCACCTGCCGCTTCATGATCTCCGCGACGCGCGTGCGGACGGTGGCGGTGAAGAGCTCGCGGAACGACACCACGCCGAGGAGGTGCTGTTCCGCGTCGAGCACGTAGCCGTAGTAGATGGTGCGCGGCTGCTCGCGCATCTGCTTGCGCACGTAGCTGATCGCCTCGTCGACGGTCATCTCCGGGCGCAGCCGGATGTAGCGCGGGTTCATCAGCCCGCCGGCGTTGTCCTCCGAGTAGGCGAGGAGCGCGGTCACCTCGCGGCGGGTCGGCTCGTCGAGCAGACCCAGGAGCGCGTCGCGCTTCTCGGTCGCCGCCGCCTGAATCAGGTCGGCCGCGTCGTCGGGCGGCAGGAGGCGCACCCAGGAGCGCTGCTCGCGCGCTGGCATGCCGCACACGAGGTCGGCCTGATCGCGCGCCGACACGGAGAAGAAGAAATCCTCCGCCTCGTCGCGCGGCAAGAGCAGGAACCCCTGGATGCGATCGCTGTGCGCCAGCAGCGGCCAGACCTCGCGGATCTCCCCCAGCGACAGGGGTTCACGTTCGTTGATCGGTTCGGGAGGGGGCGCGGCTTCCATGGCGGGGACCCTTGGCGAAGCGCTAGCGCGCTCCGGGCTCGGGGCGGTATTCGCAGGCCTCGTAGAAACGGCGACCGAACGCGGTCACGTAGAGCGCCTTGCGTTGCAGGTCAGCCACCACACGATCGTCGTCGTCTTTGGAGCCGGTCTTGAGCGGCGGGGGTGGGTTCGCCTGGACGCGCGCGATCGCCGCCTGCACCTCGGCGCTCTCCTCGAGCGCGCGGAAGTTGCGGGTGTCGTCGGCGACCCGGACCGGGCGCAGCTCGGTCAGGCCCAGCCGGCACAGGTTGTCGATGTAGAGCGGCACCCGTTCGGGGTGCTCGCACTGGGCCTCGATGCCGAGCCGGCTCGCGTGCCGCAGCTCGGTGGACAGCGCGCCCCCGAACTTGTAGCGGGCGACGACGTTCAAGAGCGGGAATGGACCGTCGTGCTGGAACAAGCTGATGAGGCGCACCTCGTCCTCGGTCAGCTGGCGCAGCACACCGAGAAACGCAGGGTGGACGCGCGCCGAGGTGTCACCATCCATCGCCGCCGCCAGCAGGTTCAGGTAGCGCTCGCGCAGCGTGGCGCCGTTCCGCACGCTCCCCGCCAGCGCCTGGGCCGCGAACGACAGATCCGGCGCACGCCGGCGGGCACCGGGGATCGCCGTCACCCGCTCACCGAGGTCGCGCAGCGTGCCGGGGAGCCGCGCCGCCATCTCCGGAATGTGCCGCAAGGGGCCTGCCGCCAGCAGCGCCATGGCGCCGAGGCCGCCGCTGAACCCGCCGCCCAGCGCCAGCTCGCGCCCGGGGCGCAGCACCAGATCCCGAATCGCGCGCGTCGCGTTCCGCACCGCCTCCCGCTCTTTTCCGAAGATCATGCCGCGAGGTTACATGATCTTTTTCAGTTCGCTCACCCGATCCGACCGACGGGGGGTGAGGGTCTTGCGGTCACCCGCTCGAGCGCATGGACCGATCCCGTCGTGCGGAATTGGGAGACTCGTCCGGCGCGACTCGCGTGCTGTTCGTGCCGCCGATGATCTGCAGCTTCGGCAGCCGCACGCGGGCGAGCCCCGCTCGGATCTGCGGCCACAGCGCGAAGATCGTGATCGGCAGGAAGAGCAAGAACTCGGTCACGAACTCCAGCAGCCCAGAGCCCGAGAGTAGCTTGAGCCCCCGGGGCGCATCGGGGAGCAGACGCCAGGGCGAATGGAAGCGCGCCGACGTCAGCGGCCAGAACAGCGCCAGGTTTTTCCCGCCGGCGCCGAGCAGGTCGAGCAGCGTGTGGCTGGCGACGGCTGCCGCGCCTGCGAGCGCGGTGCGCAGCACCGGCCAGCGCCACCGGCGCGCGGCCAGCGCACAGAAAATCCCGGCCGCCACGGCCATGGTCAGCGAGTGCATGGCCCCTCGATGCCCGAACGGTCCCTTCTCGGATGCGCCAAACGCGACCAGGAGAACGTCGAGGTCGGGCAGGGTGGAGAGGATCGTGAACAGGGCCAACGTCCCCCACCTGGTCCGCCGCTCCGACCGGTCGCCACCCCCATGCAGGCGCCCCGTCAGGAGGCCCACCGCCACGTGCCCGAAGCTCGCCATTCTTAAGTTTGACCGACCTGAGTGGCCGTCGCTGTGCGGCATTTTCGGATACGCGCCGGCGATGCCCCTCGACGACATCGTAGCCAACGCCCGATTCGGTGCCCCGGTTGAGCTCGAGATTGAGCGGCGGTCGGCCTCTCCCCTGCGCGACCGCCGCTCGAAGGTGTTATCGAGTGGCGCGCTCGCGGGCCAGGGTGCTGGCGGCGTCGGCGATGTCGTTGTTGTTGGAGGCGGCCATGCGGGCCAGCGTCTCGTCTTCCGTGCGGCGCATCGCCATCTCGACGTCGGTGTCCGAGTAGCGGGGGCTGTGGCCCGTGGTCGCACAGCCGAATCCGAACAGCGAGAGTCCGAGAGCGGCGATCCAACCCATCTTGTTGAGCGTCTTCATGGTCGTGGTCCCTGTTCGAAAGGTCGTCTGCGTTAGCGGGTGGCGCGTTCGCGGGCCAGGGTGCTGGCGGCGTCGGCGATATCGTTGTTGTTGGAAGCGGCCATGCGGGCCAGCGTCTCGTCTTCCGTGCGGCGCATCGCCATCTCGACGTCGGTGTCCGAGTAGCGGGGGCTGTGGCCTGTCGTGGCGCAGCCGATCGTGAGCAGCGAGAATCCCAAGGCGGCGATTTTGAGAACCATCTGAGTCTTCATTTTTTGTATCTACCCTCACCAGAACCAATCGGCGTGTACCGTGGGGACTTTAGCCCCCCTCATGGAGAAAAATGTCTCCATGTCGAATTTTAATCCCAGTGTTCCAGGCACTTGACATGGGGCCTTTGGACCCCGATGACCGATTTCCGAGATGGTGGGGTGTCACCTTCCCACCTGGGAAACTGGCGCAACAGGGCGAGATTCACTGGTTTTTCGACGACGACGGCTGGCGCCGTTCATCGACGACGGTGTACGTCAACCAGCTGGGGTTACGTGTTCGGGCTCGCGTTGCGGGCGCGCCGTCGAGCGGTCAAATCGGATGCGATCGCGTGAAGGTCGCGGACCGCCCGAAGGGCGCGCGCGGGACCGGTGACCGAGCTTCCGTGTCCGTGCCACGTCTTCAGGGGGACCTCGATGATCTCTCCCGCGCCGAGCGGTGGGATCCCCGGTCCCCCGACCAGTAGCCGGCCCAGGAGCTCGACATCGAAGGCGACGGTCGACGAAAAGGGTGTGGCCAGCGCCCCCTCCAACGCCGGTGAAGGGCGAAACAGCTTCAGCTCGCACTGGGTGTCATAGATCGCTGTCCGCAGGATGGACGAAGCCACCATGGCGAAACAGCGTCCAAGGTAATGACGGACGGCGCTTCGTCTGATGTCGACCCCCAACATCGCCACGCGGGCCCCCATCACCACGGCAGCGCCCCGTGAGCGCATGACGTCGCGAAGGCGAACGATCTCCGACACCGGCGACGAGAAGTCCGCCGAGACGTAACCGACGACCTCGGCGCCTCGCCCGACCGCCGCGCGCATTCCCTGTCTCACCGCCTCGGCCTTGCTGGTCTCGGCGGCCACGGTGACGACCGTGCAGGCTCCCGGCCGGCTTTGCGCCAGGGCGCCGGCCCAACCAGAGATCGAGGGATCTCCCGAGGGACCGACCAGCACGACCTGAACGTCCGGCTGATCGATGAGGTTCCTCACCCCGTCCTGGTCGGCGATCTCGTCCTCGAATCCAATGGCCAGCACCAGACACGTCGAAGCCACCTGCGTTCCACCCAACTCCGGGCCGTCGGCGGCGGTCACTCGGGTCGCGCCCGGCGGCAAACGGCCCAGAGACTGAGCCCGGGCAGATCCCATCCGAGCTCGCTGCAGGCGTGTGAAAGGGCGTTGTCCGCCGCGAGGAGCCGTTCCACCCCCTTCGACACCCACGCGCTCGCCTGCCAGTCGTCGGCGGCGGGCGGCAGCGGGGGCTCCTTGGCGAGCATTCGGAGGAACTTCTCGCGCACCACGGACCAGGTGCGGGGAAACAGCAACGAGTGAAACAACCCGCCCGCCTTCTGGACGACCAAGCCGTTCGCGGTGACGACCCCCCGCAACTGGGCGGGGCTGTAGCGACGGTAGTGCCCGAGAGCCTCGTCGTGCTTGCTGAAGAGCGATTGCCTGGCGGGGACACTGACCAGAATCGTTCCCTCTGGCGCGAGGTTCTCTTCCGTCAAGACCCGCAAGAAGGCGTCGTCGTCGGGCACGTGCTCGATGACATCGAGCAAGAGGATGACGTCGTAGCGGTCGCGAGGCCGCTCACGCACGAACGAGAGGTTCGCTGGAGCGGACGCCCGATAGGTCTCGAGATCCGCGTCCGAGTAGTTGGAGTCGACGCAGACCAGCCGGCTCCCGGCGGGCAGATCGGCAAACAGCGCCGTCGCCAAGTATCCGTCTCCGGCCCCGACGTCCAGCACCGCGAGAGGCTCGGAAGACAGCCGCGTCTGTTGCATGACCCGCCTGAAGAATTTCGCGCGCGCCTTCTCCCACGGATGCCGGCGTGGGGAGGCTCCGCGGCGTTCGCTGAGGTCCATCGCGCGGATACTACCCCGAGCTTGGCGCTCCGGTGGCGTCCCGGGTCGCTCGACCGCGCACTTGATGGCCGGTCTTGGTGGCCGTTCGGAAAACCGGTAGGGTGCGCGGGCGAGATGTTCGCGAGAAGTCGTCGAGCCTGGGACGTCGCCGCCGAGGTGTTTGCGCGCAATGTGATCCGGAAGCTCGACCGCCGCACCCTGATCCTGGTCGCCACCGTGCTTGTCGTGGAGGTCAGCTACGCATTCCTCGGGTCGACTGGCCACTGGACGCACTGGCCGCTCATGGAGAAACGGATCGATGAGCTTGCCGAGAGCTTCCGAGCTGGGCACCTCCATCTGTTGATCGAGCCGAGCCGCGCCCTCGTGCAGGCGGCGAATCCCTTCGATCCCGCCAACGCGAGCCTCTGGTATTGGGACGCCAGCCTCTATGGCGGGCACTACTACTTCTATTGGGGGCCGGTCCCCGGGCTGCTGCTCGCCCTGGTCAAGATCGTCCTCCGCGTGTCTCGGCCGCTGGGCGACTACTATCCTTTTTTCGGGCTGCTGACCCTGCAGCTCGTCGCGGGCACCCTCCTCATCGATCGCCTCGCCCGGCGCCTGTTCCCCGAAGTTTCTCCCTGGCGGGTCGCCGGTGCGGTTCTGGTGTTCGCGTTCGCCAACCCGACCCCGTTCATGCTGGGGCGCCCAGCCATCTACGAGGCCGCCGTCGTCGGCGGACAGGCGTTTCTCCTGTTCGGGCTGCTGTTCGCGTTCGATGCGGTGAATGCCGCCGAGACACGGGCGAAGGCGAACCTCTCCGCCTTCGCGTCCGGAACGGCGTTCGCGCTCGCGCTCGGCTGCAGGATCTCGCTCGGAGGCGCGGTCGCCGCCATCGCAGCGGCGACCGCCTGGTTTGTGGCGCGCCGGGGGAGAGGCCCGCGGGCCAAGCGTTTGGTGGAAGTTCTCGTCGCGATCGGTCTGCCGCTCTCCCTGGGGGTCGCCGCGCTGCTCGCTTACAACCGGTTGCGCTTCGATCACTGGTTCGAGTTCGGGCAAAGGTACCAACTGACTTGGATCGCTTGGGTCTGGTCCCCTGCGTTCGGTCCCGCCAATCTCTATTCCTACGCGCTGCGCGGGGCGCATCTTGCTTGCCAATTCCCCTTCGTCACTGCGGTGACGGATATGGGTACGGCGGCGTTTCCCGAGCACTTTCAGCTCGCCCCCCGCTACTTCATTTATGAGCCGACAATCGGTCTGCTCTCGTCCGTTCCCTGGGTGTGGTTCTCCCCGGCCGCTTTGCTCTGGCGACGGCGGCTCGGCGGGTCGGCGACGGTCGAGCTCCCGGCCCTCGTGGTGAACCTCGTCTTTGCAGCCGCGTTGGGCTTGGCGCCTGTGCTGTTCGCTCCGAGCGCGACCATGCGGTATCTGGGCGACTTCGCGGCGCCGTTGGTCCTGCTCGGAACCATCGGTGCCTGGAATCTACGCCGCCTGACCGCCACGCGTCCGATCGCGAAGCGCGTGCTGATCGCTGCGTCGCTGTTGCTGGCCACGCTCACCATCTCCATTGGCTTCGCCCTGGGGTTTACCGGCTACTACAGTATTTTTCAGGCCACCAACCCGAGCTTGATGTCGAAGCTCGAGCTCGTTGGCTCGGTCTGCGGGCGCTAGGGCCTCGACCGGGAGGCGATGATCCGGTCATCCCCCGCGCGGTGGCGCGTGCTCGACGGGGCAATGTATGCTGCCGCGCGTGATCGAGGCAGAGCCCGCGCGGCCGAGCGCCGCACCTTGGCCGCGGCCTGCGGGCACGATCGCCCGCGCCTTCGCGGATCTCAGCGACGGGCAGCTGGTCTGGCTCATCGGGTCGCTGCTGTTCGTGCTGTCGGCCTGGCCGCTCCTCCTCGTTCCGCTACCGCCGCTCCAGGATCTCCCCAATCATGTGGCCACGGCGCACATCGTGGCGCACCCCGAGCTCTACCCCGAGTTTCAGTTCAACGGGCTCTTCAAGTCGAACTGCCTGCTCACGCTCTGGTTCTACCTCCTGGGCGGCCACGGTCTCTTCGGGGCCGCACGGGCGTTCACCGCTCTCACCTTGGCGGTCAACGCGCTGGCGCTGCCGATCTTCGTGCTCCGTTTCGCCGGCCGCAGTCACCTGCCCGTGGCGGCGCTCTTTTTCTGGCCTCTCGTCCACAGCTTCTCGCTGTCGATGGGGTTCTTGAACTTCACGTTCGCTTTCGGACTGTCGCTGATCCTTCTAACGGTCATCGACCGCCAGCGCGAGCAAGCGACCCCGCTGCGCGCGGTTGGCATCGCCGCGCTCGCGACCGGCGTCTGGTACGCGCACACGTTCCCCATCGCGGTCGTCGGGCTGCTGGTCGCGCTCCACGCAGCCGGCCAGACCACCTGGCCGGCGCGCCTGCGGACCGGCCTGAGGCTGTTGCTGCCGCTCGCGCCCGCCGGGCTGCTCGCCCTCATGACGGCCGAGCACCACCTCGTCAAGCCAGAGCACTCCACGGCCGCCTCGGCGACGTTCATGTTCCTCAATCCCTGGGAGCTCCTCGATCACCTCTGGCTCGACGTCTCGGGAGCCCTGACCTGGAGGGGGAGCACGACGATCGTCCCTGCTCTGCTCTTGCCGTACTTCGTTTGGCGTCAGGGGTGGACGGCGCGGCCTTTCGTCTCGGGGCGGGCGATGGTTCTGCTGAGCGCCACCTACCTGGCGCTGCCCAGCATGTTGAGCAATTGGAACTACCTCAATTGCCGCCTGGTGCCGTTCCTCTGGGCGGGCATGCTCGTCCAACTGCCGAGCCGGCTGCCGCGCGCCGTCGCCGGACTGCTGCTGGTCTCGGCGCTGACGTTCTCCGCGACGCTGGGGGCCGACTACCTGAGGCTCGATCGTGATCGGGCGGCGTTCACCGCGGGAATCGAGGCGGTCCCGGAGCGCGCCACGCTGCTCCCCCTGCTGTTTCAGCATGGCGAGCCGGGTGGCTTCACCGCCAGCCTCACGCACGCCTGGGGCTACTACATGGTGGCGAAGAACAGCTCGGCGCCGCTGGTGTTCGCGGTGGACCGCTCGCACCCCATCAACTACCGGCAGTTTCCGCCGGGCCAGCTGATTCCGCCGGCGCTCGATCGCTTTGCTGACCGCTTCGCCACGCCGGCTCTCACCTGCAAGGCGCTCAAACAAGATCCGACCCTGGCGGCCTGCTCCGCGGTCTGGCGCGATCTGTGGGGCAATTTCTGGCGCGAGGCGGCGCCGCGCTTCACCCACCTGCTGGTCTGGGCGATGCCCACCGAGGCACGCTCGCTGATTCCGGCCCCCTACCACCCGATCTTCGCGGCCGGAAAGCTCGTGATCTACGCGCGCGAAAACGTTCCTTTGATGAACCCAGGGTTCAACAAAGAACAATGAGCTGATTGACGGCCTCGTCGAGAACCCGCGCCCAGCGAGGGTGTGCATTCCCCGACTAGTAAGCAATTGGCCCACTGTGCGACGACTATTTTGCGTCTGGCCGCTCTATTCCCTGTCCCGGATCGGGGCCCTGGCGTATCAAAGGTGGTCCGAAGGTGTCGGGGGGCGCCGGGAAGGGGCACGTGGGCATGTGGGCCGCCGAAAAACAGAACGCTGAAGCCCCGAGAGGCTCCCGTTGGTTCGCGCGGCCCTCGCAGCACGGAGCCAGAGGATCGGACGACGCGTGTTAGCTGTCCCGGCCTCGCCCGCTGAACCACCCGACGCCGTCCCCGAAGCAGCACGTCCCGAGGTCCTTCTGCGGACGGGGGCCCTCCAGAGCGCGATCTTCAACAGCGCCAATTTTTCGAGCATCGCCACCGATGCCAAGGGGGTCATCCAGATCTTCAACGTCGGTGCCGAGCGAATGCTGGGCTACACGGCTGCCGAGGTGATGAACAAGATCACGCCGGCTGACATCTCCGATCCTCAGGAGGTGATCGCTCGCGCCAAGGCGCTGAGCGTCGAGCTCGGGACGCCCATCGCGCCGGGCTTCGAAGCGCTGGTGTTCAAGGCCTCGCGCGGGATCGAGGACATCTACGAGCTCACCTATTTTCGAAAGGACGGCAGCCGATTTCCGGCGGTCGTGTCGGTCACGGCACTTCGGGACGCCCAGGAGGTGATCATCGGGTACCTCCTCATCGGCACGGACAACACCGCACGCAAGCAGATCGAAGAAGAGCGACAGAAGCTCGATCAGCGTCTGCGCGACCAGCACTTCTATACGCGCTCCCTCATCGAATCGAACATCGACGCTCTGATGGCCATCGACCCGCGCGGCATCATCACGGACGTCAACAAGCAGACCGAGGCACTCACCGGCTGCACGCGCGATGAGCTCATCGGGGCGCCGTTCAAGAATTACTTCACCGACCCGGCGCGTGCCGAGGCGGGGATCAATCGCGTCCTCGACGAGGGCACGGTGACGAACTACGAGCTCACGGCGCGCGCGCGGGACGGCAAACGGACGACGGTCTCCTACAATGCGACGACGTTCCACGATCGCGATCGCCGGTTGCAGGGCGTCTTCGCCGCCGCGCGTGACGTGACCGAGCTGAAGCGCTACGAGCAGACGCTGCACCGGAAGAACGTCGAGCTCGAGTCGTCGAGCCGGATGAAGTCCGAGTTCCTCGCCAACATGTCACACGAGCTGAGAACGCCGTTGAACGCCGTCATCGGCTTCTCGGAGGCGCTGAAGGACGGCCTCATGGGCGAGATGACCGAACAACAGCGCGGTTTCATCGGCAACATCTTCAGCAGCGGAAACCATCTTCTCTCCCTCATCAACGACATCCTCGACCTGTCCAAGGTCGAAGCCGGCTCGATGACGCTCGACCTGGAGTCGGTGTCGGTCTCGTCGCTGCTCATGAACAGCCTGTCGATCGTGCGAGGGAAGGCGGCGGCCCGCCACATCAAGCTGGCGATCGATGGCGCCCAGGACCTCGGATGTTTTCAGGCCGACGCGCGCAAGGTCAAGCAGATCGCCTACAACCTGCTGTCGAACGCCGTCAAGTTCACCGTCGAAGGCGGCCAGGTGACATTGCGCGCCGGCCGCGTGCCTCGCGCCATGGTCGGGCAGCTCTCGGGCGCGCGGGCGGCGCGGACCTTCCCGCTGGCCGACAGCGAGTTCGCGGAATTTCTCGAGATCGCGGTGACCGACACCGGCATCGGCATCTCCTCCGAGGGACTCGAGCACCTTTTCAAGCCGTTCAGTCAGATCGACAGCGGGCTGGCCCGGAAGTACGAAGGCACCGGTCTCGGCCTCGCCATGGTCAAGCTTCTCGCGGAATTGCATGGCGGCGTCGTGGCGGTGGAAAGCGCCGTCGGGGAGGGCTCCTGCTTCACGGTGTGGCTACCGCTTCGGGCAGCCGAGGAGGGAGTCCTCACCTCGATCAACGTCCCGGCCGCGCCTTTCGTCGACGCCAGCGCAGAAGCGCGCACGGCGCTGGTCGTGGAGGACGATCTCAAGTCCGCCGATCTGATCCGGCTGCAGCTCGAGGCCGAGGGGTTCAAGGTCCTGTGCGCCGCGTCGGCCGAGACGGCGCTTGTCCTCGCGGGCCAACAGCCGCTGTCGTTGATCACGCTCGACGTCCTCTTGCCCACCATGGACGGATGGGACCTGCTCCTTCACCTGAAGCGGGTTCCTTCCCTGGGGCGCATCCCGGTCATCGTGATCTCGGTGGTCGCCGATCGGAGCAAGGGCTTCGCGCTCGGCGCGGCGGCCGTCATGCAGAAGCCGATCTCCCGGCAGCAGCTCTACGCGTCGCTGGTGGAATTGGGTCTGGTTGCGCAGGCCAAGGTGCAGAGGTCGGTCGAGGCCTGAGATGGCGAGAGTCCTGCTCATCGAAGACAACGCCACGAACATGGAGCTGGCGATATTCTTGCTGCAATCGGCCGGGCACACGGTGCTCAGCGCCAGCGACGCCGAAGGGGGATTGATGCTGGCGCGCGCGGAGCGACCGGAGCTCATCCTGATGGACATCCAGCTTCCGGGGATGGACGGCCTCGAGGCGACCGCCTTGCTCAAGAAGGATCTGGCGACGCACGACATTCCGGTGATTGCCCTCACCGCGCTGGCCATGAAGGGCGACGAGGAGCGCATTCGCGCCGCCGGTTGTGACGGCTACATCGCCAAGCCGATGCGTTATCAAGACTTCCTGGCGACCGTCGCGGGTCAGCTGGTCAGAGCATGACCGCGGTGCCGGCGGTCCCGGAGCGCCCGGCGCGCATCCTGATCGTCGACGACGAAGAGAACGACAGACAATTGCTCCAGGTGCTGCTGGCGGCCGAGGGGTTCATCGTCGATGCGGCCGGAAGCGGCGCGGAAGCTCTCGCCATCATCGCGCGCGAGCCACCCGATCTGATCCTGCTCGACGTCAGGATGCCCGACATGGACGGCTACCAGGTCGCGGAGACGATCAAGAGCAACCGGGCGCTGGTCCCGATCCCGATCGTGATGGTCACCGTCGAAGATGACCGCGACACCATGATGCGGGCGCTGGCCCTGGGGGTAGAGGACTTTCTCGTCAAGCCGGTGCATCGAGACGAGCTCTACATGCGGGTTCGGAACTTGCTTCGCCTCAAGGCGTACGGCGACCACCAGGGTCGATACAGTCAACTGCTGGAGCGCGAGGCAAGCGCCCGCACCGCCGCTCTGATTGCTTCGGAGCAACGCTACCGGGCGTTGTTTGAAAGCGCCAGGGACGCGATCGCGGTGCTCACGCGCGAAGGGGTCGTTCGGGAGATGAACCAGCGATGGGAGGACATCGTCGGCGTCTCCCGCGAGCAGCTGAGGGGCCGCCACATTCGCGACTTCGCGGCACCCGGACAGGAGGCCGCCAACATCGAGAGCTACGAACGAATGGTCGCTTCGAACGGGGCGGTGTCCGCCCCGCTGAGGATCGCGACGGCCGACGGGTCGAGCCTAATCATGGAGTTCTCCCATGCGATCATCGAGGTCGCCGGGGAGAGCCTGGTGCTCGCCATCGGCCGCGACGTCACCGAGCACCGGCAGCTGGAAGAACAGCTGCGCCAAGCACAAAAGCTGGAGGTCATCGGTCAGCTGGCGGGCGGGGTCGCCCACGACTTCAACAACATCTTGACGGCGATCTTGGGGTTCTGCGACCTCCTGCTCATGGAGCTGGGACCGAACGACGCCGGACGCACGGATGTGTTCGAGATCAAGACCGCGGGTGAGCGGGCCGCTGGCCTGACGCAACAGTTGTTGGCATTCAGCCGCAAGCAGATCCTGCAGCCGAGCGTGCTCGACATCAACGACGCCATCAAGGGCATGGAGCTGATGCTGAGGAGGCTCATCCCCGCGCACATCGATCTGGTGGTTTCGCTGCAGGGCGAGATCGGAGCGATCAAGATCGATCCGACGCAGCTCGAACAGATCGTCATCAACCTGGTCGTCAACGCCGCGGACGCCATGCCCCGCGGCGGGAAGCTCACCGTCGAAACGTCGAACGTCCATCTGGACGAGCACTACCGACGCCGTCATCTTCCGGTGACGCCCGGGGACCACGTCATGCTGGCCGTCAGCGACACCGGGGTCGGGATGGACGACGTGACCAGCCGGCGTGTGTTCGAGCCCTTCTTCACGACCAAGGAGCTCGGCAAGGGGACCGGCCTCGGCCTGGCGACCGTGTACGGGATCGTGAAGCAGAGCGGCGGCGACATCTGGGTCTACAGCGAGCCGGGCCACGGCTCGGCGTTCAAAATCTATCTCCCCGCGGTGACCGCACAGCTCTCCTCCACGGTGAAGACCACGACGGCACCCGAGACGGCCCTGCGAGGCTCCGAGACGATCCTCCTCGTCGAGGACGATGAGGCGGTGCGCCGGCTCGCACGCTTGATTCTGGAACGCGCTGGGTATCGGATCGTCGAAGCGAAAAATCCCAGGGACGCGGTCCGCGTGGCCGATCAATTCGGCGAGCGTATCGATCTTCTTCTGAGTGACCTCATCATGCCGGAGTCCGAGGGACCGCCCCTGCTCGACCGGTTGGTGCCGGCCCGCCCGGACCTCCGCGTGCTCTATATCTCGGGATACGCGGACGAGGCGGTCGTTCGCCACGGCGTGATCGTCGAGGGCACGCCCTTTCTTCAAAAGCCCTTCACTCCGCTCGCGCTGTGCGGAAAGGTTCGCGAGGTCCTGGACGATCCTCGCTCCGGGTCCGAGCGCCTGACTGGCCGCGCTCCCGGTTCCCGCCGAAACGAAAATATCGTGTCGTCGGTCCTCAAATGAAACAGATCCGCGTCCTCCTCGTCGACGACGAAGAAGCCATCGCCCGCAGCCTGGGCCGTCTGCTCCAGGCAGCGGGCTACGCGGTCAAGGCCGCCCACGACGGCTTCGAGGCGATGAAGGCAATGGAGGTCGCCTCGTTCGACGTCGTCGTGAGTGATATCCGGATGCCGAAGATGGATGGCCTCACGCTGCTCCGGTCCATTCGGGGTCGCGATCTCGATATCCCCGTGGTGTTCATGACCGGAAGCCCGACGATCGAGACGGCAGCGGAGGCGGTGGAGAGGGGGGCCTTTCGCTACCTCGTGAAGCCGGTCGAGACCGCAGAGCTTCTCCGCGTGATCGAGCTCGCGGACCGATGGCATCGGCTTGCCCTGGTCCGGCGGGAAGCCGCCAGCGAGACAGGCGGTGGGCTGATCGGCGACCTGGCCGGACTGGATGCTCGCTTCGCATCTGGCGTGGAAAAGATGTGGATCGCCATGCAGCCGGTCGTGCGCTGGAGCGCCAAGACCGTCTATGCCTATGAGTCCCTCTTGAGGACCGATGAACCCACTCTTCGCAATCCGATCGACTTCATCGACGCCGCCGATCGGCTGGGTCGTGCGACGGAGCTGGGCCGGACCATCCGCCAACGGATCGCGCAACAGATCCCGGCGGCGCCCGCTGACGCGAAGGTGTTCGTGAATCTGCATCCAGCGGATCTGGTCGACGACGAGCTCGGTTCGGAGCACGGTGCCCTGACTCCCTTCGCCTCCCGTGTCGTCCTCGAAGTCACCGAGCGCGCCGCCCTCGAAAAGGTGAAGGGACTCGCCGAGGGCGTCCGGCGGCTGCGGGCGCTCGGCTATTGGCTCGCGCTCGACGATCTGGGCGCCGGCTACGCGGGCCTCTCCAGCTTCGCGCTGCTCGAGCCGGAGGTCGTCAAGATCGACATGTCGTTGGTCCGCGACATCCACACGTCGTATGTCAAACAGAAGGTCTTCCGCTCGTTCGCGGCCCTCTGCCGCGAGTCTCACACCGAGATCATCGCCGAGGGGGTCGAGGTCGCCGAAGAACGGGACTGCCTGAGCTCGCTCGGAGGCGACTTGTATCAGGGATACCTCTTTGCCCGTCCGGACCGGGGCTTCCCGCCACCGATCTACTGAATCGAGGACGGATCGTTCTCGATCGGGGTGCGAACATTTCACGCATTCTCCTATGCGCTCGGACAGGCCAAATTAGGCGGCAGACTCGCGGTGGAGCGAAAGGAGAGACGATGGAGTCGGTTCCTTCACTGGTTCGAGGCGACGAGACGGCTGCCAAGAGACGCCCCCTGTTCCTTCGACGGAGGCGACGTCCAACGAAACTGCGGCGACAAGGCTCTGTCGCAGTCGCGCGCGAGATGTATTGCTATCTCCGGTGGGCTCGGGACGTGACGACGATGACGTTCGACGAGATCATCGCGAAGGTGATGGACCGGGCGCTGTCTGACTATCTCAGGCGGGACAGAGCATGGCGCTCGTTGCGCGCGAAGATCCTCTCGAAACACGAGACAAGCGACTGGCGGGAGATCCTGTCAGACCCGTCGAACGACGTCGTCTAGCTTTTATGCATACGGCTCCGCTGCTTGCGAAGGCGGCGTTCCTTGGCAGCGCCTTGCGGGGGCGTCGTGCGTGAGCTGTAGTATGTGTCCGACTTTCTTGAACAGCCGGGGTGGCGAAATGGTAAACGCGGCGGACTTAAAATCCGCTGACGCGAAAGCGTCTTGTGGGTTCGAGCCCCACTCCCGGCACCTAGGAACGAGGGCGCCTGGCGCGTCGGCCTCGCTGCGCGCGCGGTCAGTAGGTCGCGGACCAGGTCACGCTGCTGATGAGACAGTCAGCCGCGAGGTTCTGGCAGATGATGTCCAGATCGTAGGTGCCCGCTGGCACCTCGGCAGACGGCGGCGCCGCCGATCCGGTGAAGGTGTCGTCGACGAAGGTCTGGTACTGGGCGAATTGACATGTATCGCTGCTGGGGACGATGCCCACTTCGAGGCTGTCGGTGCCGTAAGCGTCCACCAGGTTGTAGGAGACGGTGCTGGCGGGAATCATTTGAGGTTGAGTGTTCACGATCGCGCAGTCACCCGCCACGATGTCGATCTGCGTGGCACCGGGCAGGGTCAGCGTCGTGGAGCCTGGGGCGCGGGTGCTGCTGCCGCAGCCCAGGATTCCTGCCGCGAACAGGACGGGAAGTCCGAGCTTCAGCATGCTGTCTCCTTGAACGAGGCTGGTTGCTTGCAGGGGCCGGCGCCGAGGGAGCCTCGGAGCGGCCCTGGTGGTCGACGACAGCATGAGGCTCTCTCGCGGCGACCGCCATGTTTCGGCGCACAGGGTTCTGCAATTTGTAAGTGAGGGACCGTGAGACCGTCGGGGTGACCGGCGTGCGGCCTGGCCGCGCGAGCGAAGGGTGTCGGCGGATGCCGGAAACAGGCGTCGCTCTCCGGAACTCACTGGAGCCCCCTCGTCTGGTGCGCACGTTTGCTTCGCCATGTTCAGCCGCTTGTGGCGCACGATCGCGAGCACGCGCGCCGCCATCCAGACCCACTCCCAGGATGTCTGGCGGCGGGATCGCGCCTCGCTTCGGGGTTGGAGCGCCTTCAAGAATCGGTTCCTCCGGATCGTGATCGCCGCGGCGCGCGGTGTTTCCGTGCATCAGCTCGGGTTCCAGGCGGCGGCCCTCACCTACTACACGGTGTTCTCGTTGGTGCCGCTGCTGGTGGTGGTGCTCTGGATCGTCAAGACCTTCGACCGCTCCTCGGGCGCGGTCCCGGCCATGCCGCTCGCGCGCGAGGTGACGCGGGGGAACGCGGCGCTGCACGCCATGTTGGGGAGGTTGCTCGAGAACGTGAACCACACCAGCCAGGTCACTGGCGGGATCGTCGGTCTGATCGCGCTCCTCTACGCGGTGGTCCGCCTGTTCGCGTACACAGAACGCGCGCTCGACATCATCGCGGCGTCGACGACGCGGCGGCCGAAGCTCTCCCGGCTGTTCAGCTACCTGGCGCTGTTGGTGCTCCCGCTCCTGCTGGGTGTCGTCGCCGGTCCGTTCGTCGGCCCGGCCCACCACGCCCTCGGGTCAGAGATCGCCCGGCTGTTCGGCTCGGCCGTCTGGCTGAAGCTGGCGATCGCCGCCGTCCTGGGCCTCTCCGCGCTCTGGCTGGCGATCGCCATCCTCTATTCTGCCGCTGCGCGCGCGCGGATCGCGTTCTCGTCAGCCGCCGTGGGGGGCGGCGTCGCGGCGTTGCTGCTGGTGTCGGTGCTGTTCGTGTTCGCCAGATTCCAGATCGGGATGTCGAAAGGAAACAGCGTTCAATTTGGGGCGACCGCCGGGCCAGTCTTTCTGTTGTGGGCGTACTCGTCCTGGTTCGTCGTGCTGTTCGGCGCCGAGATCGCCGTCGGCCACAGCGTCGACCGGGTCTTGCGCCACGGCGCCTGGTGCTTCCACCTCGACGCCCTCGCGGAGCAGGAGACCGGTCTCGAGATCATGGTGCGCTCCGCCCGCGGACAGGTCAGCGTGGACGGCCTGGCGCGCGAGCTGCGGATCCCTCCGCAGCTGATCCGTCGGATCGGCGGGCGCCTCTCTGAACGCGGTCTGCTGGCCGAAGCGGGGCTGGATCAGTTCACCCTCGGCTGCGATCCCGATCGCACCGGCGTCCTGGCGATCATCGATGCTGTCGGGCGCGATCCGGCCCTCGACAGGTCCCGCAGCGCCCGCGAGAATGAACACCGCTCGGCGCGCGTGATCGCGGCGATCGCTTCCCACGACGTCCCCGGATCTGGCCGGACACTGCGCGACCTGATCAGCCAGCCTGCGCCTCCCCCGCCCGCCGCCGACGTCGTCTCCAGCCTTCACTGAAACGGGAAATCGACGGCGCGGGTCGAACCATACGTTGGCCCGGCCCGAGGCGCCGTCGATCCCTGCGACCTCTTGCTCCGCCGGTGGTGGCTACTTGGCCGCCTGGCGGATGGTCGCCGCCACCGCTTCGGTGTAGTCGAACTGGACGACCTGGCCCGGCTTCAGCGAGGCCAGCTTCTGCTGGTTGGCGGGGTCGGCCACGTAGACCGTCCGCATGTTTCCCTTCGGTCCCTTGAAGGTGACGGTGTTGGCGGCGGGATCGACGCTCACCACCTCGGCCGACATCTTCATCTCGCGACCTCGGATACCGCCCCCGACGTCCACCGCTGCTCCCTTGCGTTCAGACATGCTGGGCTTGGTGCCGGTCGGCGCCATCGAGATGGCAAGCGACTCGTAGTAATCGATGTCGACCTTGTCGCCCATCTTGAGGGTCTCGAACCCCTTCACGGCCTCGGGCACGTGGACGGTCGTCTCCTCGCCGTCATCCTTCTTCAGAATGACGGATCGGTCGGTGCGATTGATCCCCTTCACGGTCGCGACGGCGTGAACCAGCTGCGTCCTGGTCTGACCGGTGGCGGTGTTGGTCACCGACTCCTCCATCCCGGGGGCGGCCTGGACAGCGCCGGCGATCTGAAGCGTGAGCATCCCTCCGGCGATTCCGGCCACGGCGCTCATCCATTTGTTCGTCTGTTTGGTCATTGCATGCCTCTCTTGTTTCTCTGTTTGCGAAATAGGCCACGCTTTCCGGTGCGCCTTTCCGACAAGGTGAGGCCGCTGCGAGCGTCTGCCGGGCTCGCCTGCGTCGGCAAACGGATGGAAAGCAGCTCGGCGACGGGAACGGATCCGGTCGCCGGCGTGTCGAAACGGTGACGCGCGACCGCGCGTCATCGCGTTTCAGGTTGATCACTACAACCGTCGCGTGTCAGGGGACCACACACTGCCGGAGCACCCCACGGAGCATTCCACGAGGAGACCCAACGATGAGCCAGCAGCCCAAGGTCACGCGCGAACACGCCCGCCTCGAAGAGATCCGCAGCAAGCAAGTTCCCTGGAGAAAGTGGGGGCCCTATCTCAGCGAGCGGCAGTGGGGCGGCGTTCGAGAGAACTTGAACAAGGACGTCGAGGCCTGGAACGACGTCACGCACGATCAGGCGCGGTCGCGCGCGTACCTGAGCGGCGAGGACGGCATCGCCGGATTCTGCGACGACAAGATGCTGCTCTGCCTGTCGCTGGCCCTCTGGAATGGCAAGGACCCGATCCTCAAGGAGCGGATGTTCGGCCTCACCAACAGCGAGGGGAATCACGGCGAGGACGTCAAGGAGTACTACTTCTATCTCGACAGCACGCCGACCCACTCGTACATGAAGATGCTCTACAAGTATCCGCAGGCGG
>Ga0210388_10001353_pt1 | contig 19269 bp, 16 predicted proteins | sample IncBWC19OmetaG_FD_155485 | JGI IMG/M metagenome (GOLD analysis project Ga0210388, IMG submission 155485) | Forest soil microbial communities from Barre Woods Harvard Forest LTER site, Petersham, Massachusetts, United States - Inc-BW-C-19-O ... | reverse complement strand
TGAAGCAGGCGCCGATCCGAACGATTCCGAATCGCTCTATCATTCCACGGAACATCCGGATCTGGAGTGCATGAAATTGCTGCTTCGCCACGGTGCGAACGCCGCCGGACACAACGCCCTTCGGCATATTCTGGACCGCGAGGATCTGGAAGGTGTTCAAATCCTGCTGGCGGCCGGCGCGGATCCGAACCAGATCAATGAGCGGGGGGAAACTTCGCTCCACTGGGCCGTCTGGCGGGGACGACGCGTGCCAATTATCGCCGCTCTTATCGATGGCGGAGCCGCGCTGGATGTCCAACGGAATGACGGGCGGACTGCATACGCTTTGGCCGTTCAGAGTGGGCAGACTGATGTAGTCGCTCTCCTTGAGACGCGCGGAGCCAAGACCGACATCTCGCCGCTGGACCATTTTCTGGGCGCCTGCTCGAAGGCCAGCCCCAATGAACTGGGTGGTTTGGTGGCCACGCATCCAGACATCGCGGCGTCACCTGGCGCAGGCCGCCTGCTCCCGGATTTCGCCTCAAGCCATCGCACCGCGGCAGTGCGCGCGCTGTTAACCGCAGGCCTGCCTGTGGATGCGCGCGGAGATTTGGGAGGCACGGCTTTGCACTGGGCCTGCTGGAAGGGCTATGCCGATATCGTAGAGATCCTGCTGGCTCACGGCGCATCTTTGACCATCGAGGATGAGCAATTCCATGGAACCCCGCCAGGCTGGTTCGGCCACGGCGTTCGCAACTGCCACGAGCCAGGCGGTGACTATCCCCAAGTGGCACGTCTCCTGATCGCAGCCGGCGCGGCTATCCCAGCCGCGGATCTACCAACGGGCCAATCCGAAGTGGACGCGGTGTTGCGCGAACACGGACTGATTTAGAGCCGCTGATGAACGCAGATAAACGCGGATAAGAAAGAATGTTTTATTTGCGTTTATCTGCGTTCATCTGCGGCCAATAAGCCGTTTGGTCTGACCGTTACCGAACCACGCCCGCCAACGGACTACTCGCGCTCGCATATAGCTTCTTCGGCATGCGCCCGGCGAGATACGCCAATCGGCCAGCTTCTACCGCCAGCTTCATGGCCTCCGCCATTTTCTCGGCGTCCTCGGCTTCGGCGATGGCCGTGTTCATGAGGATGCCGTCGAAGCCCAGCTCCAAGGCGATGGCCGCGTCCGATGCCGTGCCCACGCCCGCGTCCACAATTAACGGCACTTCCGTGATGGTTTCGCGCAGAATCCTGAGGTTGGTGGCGTTCTGGATGCCCAGGCCTGAACCTATGGGAGCCGCCAGCGGCATCACCGCTGCTGCGCCCGCGTCGATTAGCTTGCGCGCGTTCACCAGATCGTCGTTGGTGTAAGGCAGGACCACGAAACCCTCCTTCGCCAATACGCGCGTGGCTTCGAGCAACCCCTCGTTATCCGGGAACAGCGTTTTCTGATCGCCAATCACTTCCAGCTTCACCCAGTTCGACAAGCCCACTTCCCGCCCCAGGCGCGCCGTCCGAATGGCTTCATCGGCGGTATAGCACGCGGCCGTGTTGGGCAGGATGAACATGCGGGAACGATCAATATAGTCCAGCAGCGATTCCTTGGACTTGTCCGTCAGATTCACACGCCGTACCGCCACCGTAACAACTTCGGCGCCGGAAACCGCATGGCACCGCGCCATCTCCTGAAAGCTACGGTATTTGCCGGTACCCACGAATAACCGCGAGCTGAAGTCGCGGCCCGCGATGCGCAAAACGTCAGACATATTCATATTCTAACGCTCCACTCCGGCTCGGTAGCGGGTCAGTTTCAGTGTGTGTGAGGCAGGTTGATAACCTGCGCGCCGATTGGCAATCGGCGCAAACTGCGCGGGTTACTTCCGGCTCCTGCGCCGCCTCCAGGAAAGGCCTTAGCGCTAGTGCGGTTTCTGGGAGCAGACTAAGTAAAATCCCGACTCCGAAGTAAGCTGCTCCGCACTACTGCAGTGGATACTGCGCGGCCGATGGTAAGCGTGCAGCATAATCCTAGGAGAGCCATATGTATCTGGTTCAAATATTTCGTGCCAGCCCGCTGATGGGCGTGGCCCTGTGTATCTGCCTCACAACAATCTTCTGGTGCTTCCTCATGGCCAAACGCCAGCAGGTCGGGCTGGATAAGATCCTGACCGGTTTATTGGGGCTGATCGCGATCTACGAAGCTATACGCGTGCTGAAGGACGCCGGCGTAATCCTGTTCCCCGGAATCCAGCAGCTGGATGGCTGGGTGGATTTTCTGATCGCTTCGATGTATTTCATTGCTGCGCTGATTTTGAAAGTTTCGAGCAGCGAGCGCGCCTCTACCAAAGTGAGGCTCCGGTTGGTGGAAGCCAATGAAAAAACCGTGGAGCCCGGCAAGGGCGCGGCGGAACCGGTTAACATCCTGGATTCCTCTCCGCTAGCCGCATTCGCCGTGGACGTCGCGGGCGCAGTGGTTTATTGGAACGCGGCCGCGGAACGCGTCTTGGGCTGGACGCGCGAGGAAGTGCTTGGACAGCCGCCGCTCTGCGGGACCGGCCCTCTTCGGAATAAGCAAGGCCAGGAGACCGGCGCGGCCGTCTGGACATCCCCGCTCCGGTCGCCGAGCGGCACCACACGTGGCACTTTGATCATGGCAGCTCACCAGACCACGCTGGCGGATGCTGCGCCTACAGGCGCCCAGTTGGTGTTGCAGCGTTGACGAACGCCGGCTCCCTGGCTGACGCGCGGGGCTAGTACCACCCCGGCATTGTAGCCACGCGCATCAGCCAGGGGACAAAATTCAAGTTCGAGGTTACTGCACTTTCTTCGCTTTTTGATCGGCGCCGCCCTGGTGCAGTATCAGGCTGTCTTTCGAAAACGTAATCTGCGCATCCACTACCTTGAGAAAGAACTCGTTCTCCTTCTCGGCAAATACCTCGAATCTCGGTTGTCCGGTGGCTTGCACAAAGAGATGCGTCCCCTCGCTTGTGACCTTGATCTTGAACGTGGGCGCCAGTTCGTATTCACCGACATAACTCTCCAGGATCTTCGGATCTACTACAACTTCCTTTTTCGGCGCCGAAAACTTGGCCAGCGGATATTGGCTTTCTAGAATATGGTAGCCCTGGTCATCGACATCGAAAGATGTGTTGCACAGAATCACCACGCCGGTCTTCTTAGCCGGATCGAAACCAGCGAAGGAACGATATCCGGCTGTTCCACCGTTATGCCAGAAAATATCCGTCTCGTATTTGTGGGAAATGTGCCAGGCCATGGCGATCTCGAGATCGGGCACTCCGGTTTCGCGGTGAACCGTGCGCATGCGGCGCATGGCGGCCTTGAGCGGCGTATCGGTCAGCTCCAGATTTGCCGCCAGGAATTTCAGCATGTCATTGGCGGTGGAACGCAACGCGCCGGCGCCGGCCAGCGCATCCAGGTCCCAGTTCTTAACCGGGCGCAGCGCCGTGTCATAACCCGCGGCCAGGCGCTTCTTCTGCGATTCGGAAAGCGTGATCGTGCTGGAGGTCATTCCCAGCGGCTCTAGAATCCGGGTGCGCACCAATTGCTCGTAGCTCATACCGGCCTTCAAAGCCAGCGCGTGGCCCAGCAACCCCACCGCCAGGTTGGAATATTCGTATTTCTCTCCGATGTCCCGCTTCAGCGTGTAATGCGACAGAAACTCATATAATTTCGGCGCGTCGTAGTCCGCGTACGGATTTTCCGGATCCGCCGGCTTCATATTGTCGGGCAGGCGCGGCAGACCCGAAATCTGCATGGAGATATCCAGCAGCGTAATCTGGCGGCCGTTGCGGCTGGGAACCGTCACCGAGGCCGGCAGGAACTTCGACACCGGATCATCCAGCTTCACCTCGCCACGCTCCACCATATCGGCCAGGATCAGCGACGTAAAAACTTTGGTTATGGAACCGATCTCGAATAGCGTGTCGCCATCGGGCGTCTGGTTGCGATCCTTCGCAATCTTGCCGTAGCCGATCACGGCGCGCCCTTTCTCGTCAATCGTTCCCACCACAATCCCGACAGCCTTCTGGCCCAGGTCAATGCGGTTTTCGAGTGTGGCACGTATCTCAGCGGAATCCGCGCCGATCAACAGCGGGCTCACCGCCATCATCATCACAAGTACTTTCTTCATTTCGAAACTCTTTCTTCTCCAACCAGAACCGCCAGTTCCCGCCGCTTGCGTTCGAAATAGCGGACGCCCGGACCCACATCCAACCACCAGGCGAAAGCGGTACCCGCGGTTACGACAGTCATGACCAGCGCGAATTTCGCGTTGTTACCGCCATTCAAACGATATGCGATGTCGAAAAGCAAAACACCCAACCACATTGGGAGAAGGAACGAATACTTCACGTTCTTCGCCAGCCGGATCCGCGAGTCATAGCGGGCCACCAACGCTTGCCGGTAGGCGCCCAAGGTCTGTTCGGGCACCGGCTTGCGCGACGATCTGGCATAGCGACGCAGATAAATGATAAACCAAACGGCGCAACCGACCAGCCACACATCCGCCAGGCGTTCCAAATTGTTCCCCGCGCGCACCGCGAACCAAGAATAGACTACTATCACGACTAACATAGCCACGACATTCAATATGTCGCGCCGCCGATTCATGCGGTCAAAATTGCGGCTCCTCCGCTGCAGCTCCTGCAACAGGTCGCGCTGATTCATCGCCGCGCTGATATCGGACTGCCAAAGTTGCCGTAATTCATCTGTCGGTGTCATTTTCGAATCTCCTTGTTTTGGATCAATGTGGTCAGCCGATCGCGGATGCGGCTCAACCGGCTGGCTATGGCGCTTTCTGAGAGTCCCGAGACTTCCTCGATCTCCTGGTAACTCAAACCTTCCAGATGCAGCAGAATGAGCTGTTTGTCGATAGGCCCCAATTCCTGGATCGCCGCCAGCATAGCCAGCCGCTGCTGCTCAACTACTAAGCCGCGGTCCGGATCATGCCATCGGCCTACTCGTTCCGCCGAATCGGGCATCGGTAGCTCGCGATTGTCGCGCCGGCGCCGGGATTCCAAGGTGGATATCGCAATGTTGTGCGCAATCCGGTAAAGCCACGTCCGCTCGCTCGAATCGCCGCGAAAGCGCGGCAGAGCCTGCCACACCCCCAGCGCAATCTCCTGAAACAAATCCTCACGGCGCCCCGGATCGGTCTCATAGGAATTCACCAACCGCCGCAATGCGGCCTGATAATCGTCGATGATCCCGCAGAACCTGGCTTGATCCGGTGGCATTCTAGTAAGGTAGTCCCGAGAGCGGGGGAAAGATTGCAGAAAAAGGTTTCTGGTTCAAACCCGCACTACCGGCTTGTTTCCCAACCAGAAACCAGGAACTAGAAACCGGGTTTCTACAGCTTCTCCCCCAACAGCGCTTTGAGCCGGTCATATCCGGCCCGGCTGACCTGCAACTGCGTCCCATCGGACAAAACGGCCACGCGGCTGTCCTTGGCGTAGGGCTCGATCTTAGCCACGCGCTCCAGGTTTACCAGGATGGATCGGTGAATGCGCACGAACCGCTCCGGATCGAGCGTCGATTCCAGGCTGGATATGGTCTGCTGCTTCAAGTAACTCTTGCCCTGGCTGTGCAGTTCGACGTAATCGTCCTGCGCCTCGGCGTAGTCCAGCCGGTCCGTGGGAATGACATGCACCCGGGCGCCATCCTTCACCACGATGCGTTGCAGATATTGCTGGGGTGGACGCGCGGCCGACGCCAGTTCCACCGCTGGAGGCATCTTTTCCCCCAGCCGCCGGCGTGCCCGCTCCAGCGCTTTCTCGAACCGATCCAGGCTGAAGGGCTTCAGCAGATAGTCCACCGCGTGCGCGTCGAAGGCCTTCATCGCGTATTGGTCGAAGGCCGTGACGAAAATCACGGCCACGTCGCTGCCGATCAGTTGCAGCACCTCGAAGCCGTCCAGCTTGGGCATCTGCACATCCAGAAACACCAGGTCCGGCTTGTGTTCTGAAATTGCCTTCACGGCTTCAAAACCATTGGCGCATTCGGCGACAATATCAATGCCGGCGCTCGATTCCACGTATTCGCGCAAGAGCGACCGCGCCAGCTCTTCATCGTCCACAATCACCGCCGAGATTCGGCGCCGGGCTTCCTTCAAAGACGGCTCCGCCGCGGCTTTCTGAGAACCCGAATCGCGCTCCAGATTCTTCAAATCGACCATCAGCTCCCGTGCCGATTGATAGCGCCGCTCGCGATCTTTTTCCAGGCACTTCCGGACGGTTCGCTCCAGCTCCTCTGGAACTTCGTAGTTGAAGCGCGCCATCGCGTCGGGCTGCGCCTGCAAAATACGCGCCATGGTTTCGGTGGAATTCGCGCCGCTGAACGGCAGGCGGCCGGTGGCCATCTCGTATAGCACGACACCAAGACTGAAGATGTCGGAGCGATGATCAACATCACGGCCCAGCACCTGTTCAGGACTCATGTACTCCACCGTCCCCAGAACCATTCCAGCACTGGTCAACAGTTGCGTGTCTTCCGATTTCCGCGCGGATTTCTCGCGCTTCGCCAGCCCAAAATCCAGAACCTTGATGTGCCCTCGCGGCGTGAGCATCAGGTTGGCCGGCTTAATGTCGCGATGCACGATGCCCTTCTGGTGGGCGTCGTCCAGCGCGTCAGCCACTTGAATGCCGATTGGAAGAATGTCCGAGACTTTCATCGGACCTTCGCGGATGAGGATCGTAAGCGGGACGCCTTCCACGTACTCCATCGCCAGGAACCACAGATCGCCATCCTGGCCGATTTCGTGAATATAGGCGACATTGGGATGCGTCAGCGCCGAGGCCAGCCGGGCTTCCTGCTCGAAGCGGTGCATGCGATCCGGGTCCGTGGCTACATCGGGCGGCAAAACTTTTAGGGCTACCCGGCGGCCCAGCCGCGTATCGTCGGCCAGGTATACCGCGCCCATGCCGCCGGCGCCTAGCTGCGAAACCACGCGATAATGCGCAATCACCGAACCAGGCGCTAATGTCTCGGCCATTTCATCCCATCTTACGTAACTCAGCGGCCTGGTAACGTAGCCGATCGCACTGCCTAACCGAGCCGCGACCGCAAGGAAGCGCTACCACGAACGCGGAACAAGCGGCACTCGTGGTAGCGCTTCCTTGCGGTCGCGGCTCAGTAACTTCACGTTCGTCTTCGTTTGTCGAGCATGGCATCCAGGCGATCAAAGGAACCTTCCCAGAACGCCGCCGCACCGCAAGGCAAATCCACCGCTACCTCGAACACGTTGCCGGTAACAACCGTGTCGATGCGGGCCTGATTTTCGTACACCGCGCGCAGGCGATTGCGCACATTTTGCAACCCCAGGCCATGCCGCTGCGCCGGGGGCGCTTCCGGATCAAACTCGTTCCGCACCGTTAGCTGCAGCCAGCCTTCCTGGCACTGCGCTTCCAGGCGGATGGTACCCCCATCCACCAGACCCGCGATTCCGTGCTTCACGGCGTTTTCAACTAGCGGCTGCAGAAACAGCGGAGGCACGATGCAATCCTCGCAACCCGAATCCGTCTTCAGTTCAATACGCAAGCGAGTCCCAAAGCGCACTTGCTCCACTGCCAGATAAGCCTGCGCCAGCGCCAGTTCCTCGCGAAACGTAATGCTATACTTCTCGCCCAGGCTAAGCGTGTTGCGCAGGAAATCCGATAGCTTGATGCACATGTCGCGTGCACGCGCCCCGTCCACGGTAGCCAGGGCTGCGATGGAGTTCAGGCTGTTGAACAGAAAATGCGGATTGATCTGGGCCTTCAGCGCTTTTATTTCGGCCTCGCGCGCCAGCGTCCGGGCTTCATGCTCGCGCGTCTCGGATTCTTTGGAGGATTCCACGGAGAGCAGCACGTAATGCAACGCTACCGAGAGCAAGTACAACAACACGCCCATGCCGAAGACCAGCGGAAGCTGAGGGCTGAACCGTTCATTGAGCGCCGGATAATACCGGCTGAGCCCCAATCCCAGCACCTTCGCCAGCACGATCCAAAACAGCGCGGCCACCACCGCCGCCGCGATGTGATTCCCCAATAATTTCGGAAGACCCACCTGCCCCAGCGGCAGGAAGCGGCACATGTACCACGGCGCCAGGCAGACGAAGGAGTAAAACAGGGCCAGCGGAACAGCCAGCAATCCCGCCTCCACCCAGGCTAACCTCCCGGTGATGGTCAGCAGGTAACCCAGCAGGCCGCCCAACGCGGCCCAAACGAGCAAATAGAGCGTGACCCTGCCTTTGGCGGCAAGCAGCGGATGCATAAAACTGGTCTGGTTAATTATCTACCTTGGCTGCGCCGAACACGGCAGTCCCGGTGATGATCAGCTGGGGTGTCTTAACGGCCGGATCCGTGCGGGGGGGAACGGTTTTATCCTCGAACGCTCCGAAAATTCCTGCGCCCTTCATTTCCACGCGCCAATTGTCCGGCACGCGAATATCGACACCGCCGAACAGCGCGTTCACGTCGATTACCGCCTGATCGCCGGCAATTCCAGCTTTGCGCAGATCGATTTTTACTTCACCGAATACTGCTACTGCTTCGGCGCCTTTGAAATCCTGCGCGTCAATCTTGCGCTTCACGCTGCTGAAGACCGCATATGAGCCGGTCGCCCCGGGGTTACTGGGGATTGCGGCCGGCATGCCTTCAAGAATGCGTCTCCGATCCATGGCCCGCAATAGCATAAAGACGCCGAACCCAATCACCGCGAGCGGCAAAATAAGGTGCGAAATGTCGAAATCGAAGATGAGGATGTGAAGATTGTCCAATAGGAAGGCGGCGCCAATCAGCACCATCATGCCCCCCCACACCTGCCCGCCCGGCTGCCGGCTCTCCAATATCCTCGAAATCCCAACCCCAATCAGGATCAGCGGCCAGAACCGCCAGATGTCGTATATGCGGACGATTCCGAGATTGTCGAGCAGGATGATCAAGCCCACGCCGACGATCAGGGCGCCCAGCACGATTCCAGAAAGGCCGGAGTGTCCCCGGATGCCGCCACGGTTATCGAATCGTCCTCTATCCACGATTCGAGCGTAACAGCGTGTAACCGAAGATTCGACCAGATATCGGCGAACGGCGGTGCGGGGCCGGTAAACGTCCCCGATAGGACAAGCCTTCAGGAAGACTCCCTTGAAGACGTGGGTTGATAGGCGAAAGCGCCTGCCCCACTGCCAGCCAACGTGGGGGGCGCTTTCGCCTGCCAACAACAGCGTCCTTATGAATTTTGGTGGGCCGCAGGCCCGTGCCGACTCCGTTGGAGACGCAGGTCCAGATTATTGATCCAAGGACCGGGCGTTCCTCGCCAGTCCCCTCGCTGACGCGCGGGGCTACAATTCCGCGTCTTCATCGCTTTTGATGGGCCGGCGGACCCATGGAAACTCCCTCACGGTCGCGGTTCGGCTCCGTTAGGGAGCCATGAGCCGCTTACGGCGACAACCGCTCCATGCCCCAGTGCCCGTTAGCCTTTCGCGAATACCGTAGCCGGTCGTGCAGGCGATTCTCCCGCGCTTGCCAGAACTCAATCGTATCCGGGCGCAGCCGGTACCCTCCCCACCCCGGTGGCGGCGGAATCTCCTGGTCCGAAAAACGGGACTCCATCTTTTGGACTCTTCGTTCCAGGACGTCGCGGCCGGGGATCTCCGAACTTTGCCACGATGCCCAAGCGCTCAACTGCGCGCCTCGCGGGCGAGCGCGAAAATATTCTTCGGTCTGGCGGGATGAGGTCTTCTCCACAAGGCCCGTCACCCGCACCTGGCGATTCAGTTCGGGCCAGTAAAAGACCAGCGCAGCGCGGGGATTCGCCGCCAGCTCGCGCCCCTTCCGGCTTCGATAATTCGTGTAGAAGACGAACCCACGCGGGCCGGCCTCTCTGACCAGGACTATCCTGGCCGACGGCTGCCCCTCTGGTGAAACAGTGGCCAGCGTCACGGCTCCGGGTTCCTTGAGACGCGCCGCGCGTGCCTGTGTATACCATTCTTCAAATTGGTGGATGGGGTCGGCTCGCGCGCTGGCCTCATCCAATACCGATGGCTGGGCCGTTTGCCTATGCGGTACGATGATATACCCCAGGCGAGAGTTCCCCAGCACTTCGTTTCGCTCGCGTCCCCAATACCACCAATGCGCCGCGATGTAAGCGGCCAGCACGGCGTCCAATTGATCTTCCACCGCCTTCAGCTCACGGCCTGAGGCGGGAATCTCAGGCAGTTCCGTAAGCGCGAGCCTCGGAACCAGCGTGGGCAACCGTTCCATTAGCAGCCCGCGCAGGCGCTTCAGCTCGCCCACCCGTTCTTCTAGTCTGCCTTTCTTGTATTTGATAATGCGATCCAGCAGGAACAGCTGGACCGACGCAGCATGCGGATGGACTTCAATCTGAAATCGCCCGGTGCTCTTCGGCGTCCACCCATCGCCGTGGCCGAAGCCAAGCCTGGCCAGTGACGACGAAAGCCTGGTGGTTCGCTTCCAAAACCTACGAGCCCTGCTGGCTGGATAAGCTCCAGCGTGATACTTGCCGTAGAAGGAATGCGCCAGCCGGTCCGCGATGCGCATTCCGTCGGCGTTCGGAATCACAATAGGCGCGTCAATCCCGATTCCAGCGCTCTCCGTGGCTTGAGCGTTTACCCAGCGTAGAACATCGCTCGGATTCGTCACCCGATCGAGCGAAACAAGGTGCAGCGTTTCATTGGCCCAATCGAGGGCCGCAACGCCGCTGGGCTGGTACTCCCAACCGAAATCAATTCCCAGGAAGCGCAGACACTCTATTGTAAACGCGTTGGGTTGGCAGGCGGAAGCGCCTGCCCCACGTCGACCCCAGTGGGGCAGGCGCTTCCGCTTGCCAAGGTTTTGTTAGATTCTCGACGCTGGCCGATCGCTCATGGCATAATCCGCGGCAGCTTCGCCCGCCGTGCCGATCTCTTCGCCGCCGGTTTGCTCCAAGATCGTCTTGGCGCGCTTTACCCACTCCGAGCTATCACAATGCACCGAGAGCAGGATTCCGCCCGATTTCACGCGACCCTCGTAGCGCTTCGCTTCGTATTCCGGTATGCCCATTCCAATCAGAGCGCCGGCAACGCCGCCCACCGCACCTCCCGCGCCCGCACCGGCCAGCAGCCCCATAATAGGACCGGCTGCGATGAATGGTCCAAGCCCGGGGATGGCCAACGCGCCAATGCCTGCCAGCCATCCCAGTGCGCCTCCGATTACGGCTCCTGACGCCACGCCGGTGGTTGCGCCCTCGGGAGCTTTTGTCTCCTTCTTGTGGATAAAATCCTTGGTGCCCACGTTCTCGGGCATCAGGACGGAAATGTCGGTACCGCGAAAGCCTGCGGTCCTCAACGCTTCCAAGCCACCGCCTAAGGCGACGGTGTCCCGGTAAATCCCATAAACAGCTGTGTTCTTCCCACTCATGATTTCATCTCCTAGTTAGTTGGTTTTTGTTGTGGAAATACTGGTGTGACTAGTTCGAGCCGCTGGGGCTTACTGTCAGCTCGCTGGTCACTTTGCCCTGGCCTGCGATCTCCGTCGCTTTGTCTTCGATGGCCTTCTTCTCGTCATCGGACTTCACGGCCCCGCGCAGAGTCACCATGCCATCCCGGCTGATGATTTTTACGTTGTGGGCGGCTACTGAGAGGGACTTATCGCCTACCACGGATTTCCGGATTTGTTGGGTTAACTGGCGGTCGCCTTTGTTGGACTTCTGTTGATCGGCGGTTGGCTGGCCGTCTTGCGCCGGCGCGGCGAGGGAGAGCCCGGCAGTCGCGGCGAATAATTGACACGTTAAAGCTAGATTTGAAAAATATTTGCGCTTCATGCCGTCGTCATTGCAAGAGCATGGCCATGGCGCAAAACGCTGGGTTTCTTTTGGTTTACAGCAAGTTACGGCCACCAGAAGAGGAATTATTTTCCCGGCCTAACGGTAAGTAACGGTGAGAGCGGCGAGATCAGGCGGCAGGAAGCAGGCGGCAGGCTTACGGTGCTTGCCGCCCGCCCGTCATTTGGCTTTTCGAATATAAATATTCCCGTTGAACGTGGTGAGCTGAATCTCCGGTCCGCCTCCATTGATCAGCCCGTATGTCGCCTTATCGAACTGTACGCGATACCTGCCGTGCCCGGAATTGGAGTCCTCCACCGTCGGCCTGCGCGAAGATGCGTCCACCTTGATGTCGAAATCGCTGTAAACCTCGCCATTGTCGCTCTTCAGCTTCACCTTCGCCTTCAAATCGGCCGGCAAAGTGACGTCGATATCGCCATTGAGCGAGCTGAACGACATGGGTTTGTCCGGAGTCACCTTGTCCAGCGTCACCAGCACCCGGTCATTCAGCGCATGCACGATAGCCGAGCCAGAAATGTGCGTGGCCGTGGCCTTTCCGTTGGTCACATCAACCTCGACGTCGCCCACGATATGGTCCACCGAGATTTCCCCACCGTTTACGTCATGAAGTTTCAAAGAGGTGTCGAACGGCACTTGAATATTGATCTCCACGTTCTCGTTGAGCGAGCGCGTGCCCACTGTTACGACATTGTCGTTCTCCTCCACCTGCAGGCCGCTGCCTCCGATGTCGATGCGATGCATTCCGTCGGACCGGTCAGGAGCGCGCCTGTGCCGGGCGCCTTCACCCCGCGCTTCCACGATGGCTTCCTTGCCGTTGTAGCCTTTTACCGTGATGCTGCCGTTCAGCACCGACGCTTTCAGCATCTTGGGCCGCGAGGGATCACTGAAGGGAACATTGACGCGATCCGGTTGATCCTGCGAGAACGCCGCGCCGGCCGCGAAGATTAAAAATATTGCTAGCTGTTTCATTTTACTTTCCTCGATTGATGATTCGTATACTTCCGTTGAGTGTGTCGTACTTCAGCTCAGGCCCACCGCTGCCGATGCGCATACCGTTGAAATCGTCGCTGTGATAAACGAACTTCCCGTCCCGCCGCTCGCCGGTTGAGATTACTCTCGGCAGAGCCGTTACGTCGTAATCCGTGTAGGCCTGCCCGTTAAATGTTTTCACCCGCACGTCGGCATTTAGATTTCCACGGAAGGATGTATCGATGCTTCCGTTCACCGTGCGGAACGAACAGGCGCCGGGAGGGTTCTTCGCGAACAGGACTTTAATCGGCCCGTTCACGCTGTGCACCAGGCCTGAGCCCGAGACCTCGGTCATTTCGATACCGCGGTTGACGTTGCCGATGTCGAAATCGCCGGTGGTGTTTTCCACGCGAATGTCTCCGTTGTTCACGGTGCTCAACCGAAGGAACGTCGCGGTGGGAACCTTGATTTCGAAGTCGAAATTCACGCGATATCCGCGATGGCCGTGCTCGCGAATTCCGGAGCGGTTGTCCTCGCAATGGCAGCGGAATGGGCCGTCTACAAAAAGGGTCAGCGTATCGCCCGCTCTTGAAACATCCAGCTTCACTTCCTGTTTGGCGGCTTCCAACCGTTCCGTAGACTCGGCATCAATGGTCTTCTCAGCCACCATCTGGATCTCGCTGCCGTTGTAGCCCGAGACATGAATGTAGCCCTGTATGTTATCCACCTCCAGTCGCGCCGCCGCCGGCAAGGTTTGCCGCATTGTTTCCTTGGCTTGCTCATCGCCGTAGGCCAGCGATAAGGATATGGCTGTCAAAACTATGAAGATGTGAGGCAGGTTGCCAACCTGCGCGCCGATTGGCAATCGGCGCCCACTGCGCGGGTTACCAACCCGCGCGCAGGATGACATCCTGCCCCACAGAACTGAAGATGTTCTCATTGCAGTTGTTTCAGCGCCCATTGCGCGCGCTGCCTCACGTCCGGATTTACATTTTGGCCCGACAACAGAAACTGGATGGCCGAAACGGCCGACCTCTCGTGCAACTCCACAATCTGATCCAGAATGGCGATCTGCACCAGCGGCGAATCCTGCCTGGCCAACGCCTGCACCAGACCGTTTCTACCCACCGGGCTGTCGTTAAAGTTCCGCAGCGCATCCACCGCCGCCAGGCGCACGTTGACGCTGGGATCGTGATTCACCGTGGTCAGCAGCGCCGAGAGCACCTGTGGATCCGCCTGCTCCACGTGATACGCGAAGTTTACCCCCCGCAAACGGTCGCTGGCCGATTGTTGCTGCAACAGCGATAGAGCTACTAATTGACGCATGTTATATACCTCCCCGCGCAGCTGCGAAACTTCCGCGCTATCGCGGCCGCGCACCACATAACCAGTTCCGATTCCAACAGCCAGTAGGGCCATCGCGCAGGCTGCCTGAAATGCCGGATGCCGCAGCCACCACAAGGGCTGGCGCCGCTGGGCTTCCTGTTTCCGCCAGTCACGCAATGCATCGTAAAAGCGGACGCGCATGGCCATGCTCGGATCTTCTTCCGGCAGGTTTCCAAGTGTCCCCCATAGATCCTTCAGCTCTTCTGCTTCGGCGCGGCAGCGCTCGCAAGACCCCAGGTGAGTCCGAAACTCTTCGGAATCTTCCAGAGTGCCTCTCCAGTAATCGACGAATTGTGTTCTGGCCTGTTCGCAGTTCATGATGCCTTTTCTCCTGCCAACTCGAAGTAGATCTGTCCCAGCGCCCGCACCGCGCGATACACACGCACCTTCACCGCCCCAATGTCGCACCCCAGAATGCCTGCAATCTCTTCGTACTTCAAATTCTGATAGCGGCTGAGCACCAACAGCTCTCTTTTTTCGAGCGGCAGGCGCGCCATCGCTCTTTTCAGTAACGCCACTTCCTGCTTGCGCTTCAAATTCTCGTCCATCATATTGGTGCTCGCAAATTCTCTGTCGCCGATTTCCACTTCAAACTTCCGCTTCCCGATGGAATCCACGTGCGCGTTGCGCGCAATCTGGTACATCCACGCTGTAAAAGACCGCTCCGGCTGGTAGCTTTTCCGGTATTTCAACATCCGGAAAAAAACGTCCTGGACCAAATCTTCGCTCAGGTCGCGATTCCCGTTCACATGCACAAAGTAGTTGAATAGCGATCGATGGTGCCGCTCAAAGAGCACCGCCAAGCCCCCCAGGTCGCCATCCCGGACGGCCTGCATCAGGCTACTGTCGCTGGCTTCGTACACAATAGGAATACCGGCGGCGTAACCAATGGTTACGCTGGTTCTTCGGTTCTTCAGTTCTTCGGTTCTTCTGTTCCCGAACCGAGGAACCGGAGAACCGAGGAACGGTTTTTACCAGACCCGGCAAGCCGGGGCTGCGACCATGGGTTGGCCGATCTTGCAGGCATATGCCTGCTGGAACTCCGGCATGTTTGATACTACGTCGTTCACCCGAGCCCGCCCTGGCGAGTGCGGGTCAACTTGCACCATCATCCGCGAGGTCTCCGGCCGCACGTTCTGGCACCAGATCTGCCCCCAACCCAGAAAAAATCGCTGCTGGGGCGTCAATCCGTCGGTTTTTGGCGGCATCTTGCCTTTCAGCGCGTCCATCAGCGCCATAAAGGCTAGCCGCAGGCCGCCATTATCGGCTGTATTTTCGCCCAGCGTCAGCTTCCCGTTCAGATGTACATTGTCAATCGGCTCGAACTTCGAATACTCCTGAATGAAGCACTCGGCGCGTTTTTCGAACTCCTTGGCGTCTTCCGGAGTCCACCAGTCCTTCAAATTACCCTCGGGATCGAACTGGCGGCCTTGATCGTCGAAGCCGTGGGTCAGTTCATGCCCCACCACCGCGCCGATGGCGCCGTAATTCACCGCGTCGTCCAGGCGCTTGTCATAGAACGGCGGCTGCAGGATACCGGCCGGAAAATTGATATTGTTTTCCGTCGGATCGTAGTAGGCGTTTACCGTCGGCGGCGTCATCCCCCATTCGGACCGGTCCGTAGGCGTGCCGATTTTGTTCAACTGGCGGTGGACCTCGAACTGGGTGGCGCGTTCGTCATTGCCCACCGCGTCGCCGCGCACGATCTTGACGCTGGAATAGTCGCGCCATTTGTCCGGATAGCCGATTTTGTTGGTCACCGCGCGCAATTTGACGAGCGCCTGTTCCTTGGTGGCCGGCGTCATCCAGGAAAGGGTCTGGATGTCGGTTTTTAGAGCGCCCTCGATCTCCTCCACCATCTTCAGCGTGCGAGCCTTCTGTTCCGGGCCGAACGCGACGTCGACGTATTTCTGCCCCAGCGCGAAACCCAGGTCGCTATCCACGGCGTTCACGCAGCGCTTCCAGCGCGGCTCGATTTCCTTGGCGCCGGCCAGGATCTGCCTAAAGAAGTGAAAGTTTTCGTCAACAAATGGCTTCGCGAGAAAGGGAGCCTCGGCGTGAACCAGCTGCCAGCGCAGATAGGTCTTGATGTCGTCCAGACTGGTCTGCACGATCATGGATTCCACGGTGCGGAAAAAATTCGGAACGGCGACGTTCAGGCCCGTAAACTGCGGCGCTCCCATTCCTTCGAAATATTTCGGCCAGTCGATGGCCGGGCTGAGCGACACCAGCTCGTGCACCGTCAGTTTGTGATAGACCTGGCTGGGATCGCGGCGCGCCACCAGTTCCAATGAGCCTTTAGCCAAGCCGGTCTCAAACCGCATTACGGCTTGGGCGTCCGCGGCGGCCTTCTCAGCAGGCTCGCCCAAAAGCTCAAGCATCTTCTGGACATGCTCCAGATATTGCTTGCGCAGTTCCGCGGACTTGGCGTCATCTTTGAAATAATAGTCGCGGTCCGGCAGCCCCAGGCCGCCTTGATCGACCTGCGCAATCTCGAGCATAGAATTCTTGAAGTCGGCACCGGAAGAGAAACCGAACAGCACATTCACGCCGATCAGCTGCAGCGGCGTCAGAACGTTCACGATGCCGGCCTTGGACGCCATGGCATCGATGCGGTCCAGATCCGGCTTCAGCGGCGCCGCGCCCAGCTTGTCAATGGCCGCTTCGTCCATGCAGGAGGCGTAGTAATCGCCGATCTTCTGATCCACCAGGGAGCGTCCGGAGTCCAGCGCCGAGGCTTTCTCCAGGATGCCGCGCAAAATAATGCGGTTCCTCTCGTCCAATTGACCGAATGGGTCCCAGCTGGTCTGATCGGGCGGGATCGGGTTGGCGGCCATCCAGCCTCCGCAGGCGTATTGATAGAAATCGACGCAGGGGTTGACCGACCGGTCCATATTGGAGACGCTGAACCCGGGCGGGTTCTGGGCGAACGCCGTAAGCGAGAAGAGGAGGAGGAATCGACGTGGACAAATCACGTCTTACATTTTACGCGGTCCCCTTGCTTACGCGCGGGGCTACAATTCGGGGTGCGGCCGGCCGTCGTGCGGGCCGGTCGGTTGCGGCCCGGGTCGACGCAGCCCCGCGCGTGAGCGAGGGGACGATTTCAAATCACTTCTTCAACTTGTCCCGCTGCTCCTTCAACACCGCTTTGCGGCTCAGCTTGATTTTGTTGCCTTCGAGCGCCAGAACCTTTACCAGAATCTGGTCGCCTTCTTTCAACTCGTCGCGCACTGCTTTAATGCGGTTCTCGGAGATCTCGCTGATATGCAGCAGACCGTCGGTGCCAGGGAAAATCTCTACAAACGCGCCGAATTCCACCAGCCGCACTACTTTGCCGAGATATGTTTTCCCAACCTCGGCCACGGCGGCGATGTCGGTAACGCGTTGAATAGCCAGTTTGGCGGATTCGCCGTCGGCGGCGAAAATGTTCACCGTCCCGTCGTCTTCCACATCGATCTTCACGCCGGTTTCGTCCACAATGCTGCGGATCATCTTGCCGCCCGGCCCAATCAGATCGCGAATCTTGTCGGTAGGAATCTTGAGAGTGTAAATCCGCGGAGCGAACTGCGACATTTCCTTGCGCGGTTCGCTTATGGTGGCCACCATCTTTTCCAGAATGGACAAGCGCGCCTTGCGAGCCTGTTCCAGAGCCTCTTCCATGATCTTGGTGGTGACGTTCGGAACCTTGATGTCCATTTGCAGGCCAGTGATGCCGTGCTTCGATCCGGCCACCTTGAAGTCCATGTCGCCGTAATGATCCTCGGCGCCGGCGATATCGGTAAGCACCGCGTAATCCTTGCCTTCCATCACCAGGCCCATGGCGATTCCGGCGATGGTATCGGAGACGGGAACGCCCGCGTCCATCAACGCCAGCGATGCGCCGCACACCGTGGCCATTGAGCTGGAACCATTCGATTCCAGAATGTCGCTCACCACGCGTAGCGTGTACGGGAACTTCGACTCTTCAGGAATTACGGCCGAAATGGACCGTTCCGCCAGAGCGCCGTGCCCGATCTCGCGCCGGCCGGGCCCGCGCATGAATCCAACCTCGCCTACGCTGAACGGCGGGAAATTGTAATGCAGCATGAAACGCTTGGCGGTCTCGGTGAGATCGAACATCTCGATACGCTGCTGATCGTCCTTGGTGCCGAGAGTAACGGTCACCAACGCCTGGGTCTCCCCGCGAGTGAACAGCGCTGAGCCGTGCGTGCGCGGCAGCACTCCAACTTCGCAATCGATATGCCGGATTTCGTCGAAGGCGCGCCCATCCGGACGCCGCCGGTGCTTCAGCATCTCATCGCGAAAGATGCGCTCCTTCAGCAAATCAAACAACGGGCCGGCCTCGGCCTGTTGCTCTTCCGGAAGCGACTCCACCACTTTGTGCTTGGCTTCATGCACGCGATGGTAGCTTTCCAGCTTGGGATATTTCTTGGTATCCAGCGCGTCTGTCAAATCGGCGCGGATCTGCTTCTCGATCTGGGCGTACAAATCTTTGTTGATCTCGGGCGTGGTGTAGGCGCGCTTGGTTTTGCCGGCCTTCTTCACCAGCTCGCGGATGCCCGCGCCAATTTTCTTGCAGCACACGTGGCCATATTCGATGGCTTCCAGCACTTCGGCTTCAGTGGCATGCTGCGCGCCGGCTTCCACCATGACGATGCCTTCTTCGCTGCCCGCTACGATGATGTTGACTTTGGCTTCACGAGTCTCGTCGTAGCTGGGATTCGCCACCAGCTTATCTTTCACTTTTCCTACGCGCACGCCGCCCAGCACATGGTGGAACGGGATGTCGGAAATGGCCAGCGCCGCGCCCGCGCCGATGATGGCCAGGGTGCTGGGATCGCGCTGCGGGTCGGCCGACAGCACCATGGCGATCACCTGCGTTTCGTTGGTGTAGCCTTCCGGAAACAGCGGCCGGATAGGCCGGTCGATAAGCCGGCTGGTCAGGATTTCTTTCTCCGACGGCCGTCCCTCGCGTTTGATGAAGCCGCCCGGAAACTTGCCGGCGGCGTAAGTGTATTCACGGTAATCCACCGTGAGCGGAAAGAAAGCGGCGTTGGGCTTCGGCTCTTCGTTGGAGCAGGCGCTTACCAGCACCACGGTATC
>Ga0210388_10001351_pt1 | contig 19301 bp, 15 predicted proteins | sample IncBWC19OmetaG_FD_155485 | JGI IMG/M metagenome (GOLD analysis project Ga0210388, IMG submission 155485) | Forest soil microbial communities from Barre Woods Harvard Forest LTER site, Petersham, Massachusetts, United States - Inc-BW-C-19-O ... | reverse complement strand
TTACGAGAAGGGCGGTGGGTTTCATTCGGGCCAAGTCACCTGATGTCACGATGCCGCGTGTTCCATCTACCAGCCGCAGGTGCAGCGAGATGATATCGCACTGCTCAAAGAACGCTTCTTTTGTAGAAGCCGTTGCGTAACCGTCGTGGCGCGCCCGATTTCTGGAATCTTCGCTCGACCATACCGTCACTTCCATTCCGAAGGCCGCGCCGTATCCTGCGACAGTCCGGCCAATCCGGCCGTAGCCGAAAATGCCCAGGGTTTTTCCGCGCAGGCTGTGGCCTACGCCGATCTGCCATTTGCCAACTTTCATCGCCGCCATCTGCTGCGGGATTTGCCGCATGGCGGAAAGCACCAGCCCCCAAGTCAGTTCCGCGGTGGCGTAAGACGGGGTTCCGGCGTGCAGGCTTGATGAAACGATCACGCCATGGCGGGTACACGCGGCAATGTCGATGTGCGGGTAAACGCTGCGCTGGCTAATGAGCTTTAGTTTGTCCAGGCGATCCAGAAGAGCTGCCTGAATTTTGGTTCGCTCGCGGATCAGCACCAGGGCTTCGGTATCTTTGAGCCGGGCCGCTAGAGCGCCTACATCCTGAACGTGGTCGTTCCAGATTGTGACCTGGTGGCCATCCAGCTTTTTGAAACACGCCAGGGTGCGCAGCGTATCGTGGTAATCGTCAAGTATCGTGATCTTCACCCAGGTAGTATAAACTCAGATCTTCAATGCGCGCGCTGGAAATCCTGAATCGGCAGATCGTTGCGTGTCATAAATGTCCGCGGCTGGTGGAATACCGCGCTGAGATTGCGCGCGTAAAGCGCCGGGCTTACCGGGATTCGGAATACTGGGCGAAACCTGTGCCGGGATTCGGAGATCCGCACGCGCGCTTGCTCCTGATTGGCCTGGCGCCAGGCGCCCACGGGGCGAACCGTACGGGAAGAGTTTTTACGGGCGACAGTTCGGGCGTGTTCCTCTACAAGATAATGTATGAAACCGGCTTCGCCTCCCAGCCCACCAGCACTTCCCGCGACGACGGCCTTACGCTGATTGACGCGTACATCAGCGCTGCAGTGCGATGCGCCCCGCCGGACAACAAACCGCTTCCCGAAGAGATCCGCAACTGCCGTCCCTATCTGGAGCGCGATTTGGAGTTGTTGAAGGACCTGCGCGTGGTGATCGCGCTAGGCAAGCTGGCGTTCGACGCCTATCTCACCATACTGCGCGACCAGGGGAAAATCGCGCGCCGCTCCGATTTCGTTTTCGCTCACGATCGCGAGCACCAGACCGGGCCGGGGCAGCCGGCGCTCATCAGCTCATACCACCCTAGCCAGCAGAACACGTCGACTGGAAAATTGACGGCGGAGATGTTCAGGGCGGTGTTTGAACGGGCGAAAAGAATTATGTCCCCTTGCTGACGCGCGGGGCTACTTTACGAGCTCTGCCGACGTTTTCGGCAGCGGCTTGTAGTCGCGATAGGTTTCGTCGTCAACTGAGCTTTCGTCGAAAAATCCCAATGCGGAGGCGCTCACATGCACGCTGAAGCGCTTCGGAAGCCAGAGATTGTCCGCCACCGGCTCCTGCTCCAGCAAGATTCTAGTTCCAGGTCCCACCTTGGCTACGAATCCGAAGAGGTTGACCGCCTTGAAGACCTCCGCCTGCACGCGCACCCATTGATACTGGCTCTTGTCGACCCAAAGTTTACCGCGCATCCCGGCCAGCACCTTTGTTTCGTGATCGGTGGGTTGAAAGCCGGGTCTCGGCTGGGCATCCAGAACCCAGCAATCGTGCCCGTTGACGGTTTCGTTTCCAACAATGCGGAAATCGAAAGCCCCCACCATGTCCATCAACATGGCATGGTCGTGACGGCGTTCTTTTTCATATTTCGCCAGGCGCCGGTCGTGTTCATGGTTGGATTCGCGCTTCCTCTTGCGGATTTCGGCGTGCAGCTTTCGCTTTTCCTCAGCTTGATCGCCCTGGGAAATTGTCTTATCGTCAATGGCAATCAGGCGATTGTAGGGCGAGCCGTCAATCATCAGAACTTCGTAGGTCTTTACGGTCGGCGTCCCGTTGTGCTTGCTCTCGACGTCGCGCTCCTGGAACGAATATCCGGGCGCCAGGTTCCAGTCGGCTTCAATAGCCTGCACGGATCGCTGGATGATTTGCTTGGGGTCAGGCTGCGCGGTGGCCGCGCGGCACCATACGGCACCGGCCAGCAAGAGGAAAAGTCTCATCGCGCTCCCTGAGGGGAAAAACAGCAATCAACCTTCCAATTCACACGGTAGTTGATTTGTCTGTATTTTTAACAGTTTGGGTCGCCGGCTGCCAGTCGGTTCCAAGCTGTTTCTACCCGGACGATCCGGCTGGCCATAATTTTTACTGCCCGGTACGCGCCGCGAATCCCAACACGTTTTGGCCAGGTTCGCGCACCCAAATCTCGCGCATGCCGTAAAATGTGGTTCGCTCCGGGACCACTACCTCGGCTCCCTTTACGCGTTCCAAGGCATCGGGAAAGCTGTCAACTTCGATATAGAGATTTGAGCCGGCGAATATTGCATCCGCGGCTGCGCCTGCATCCTTGCGGACGCTGGAGCGCGTTTGAAACATCACTTCGGCGCCGCCCTTTTGGAGGATCACGAAGCCCAGTTTGTCGCCCTCCGGCACTTCCACGGTTTTCTCGAAGCCGAGTTTTGATACCCAGAAGTTCAGCGACGGCTCGATTTCATCGACAATCAGAATTGGTGTGATTTTCATACGGCTATAGTACCTGCAGCCGCATGTCGCGCGATTGGAAAAAACGGTCAGCGTGGCAACGCGGCAAACTCGCCCGGAGTGTAGCCGCTGAATTCGCGAAATTCGTTGATGAAGTGGGCCTGGTCGTAATAACCGCAGTCCAGCGCCACCTGGGTCCAATCCCCGCGCGGAGTCCCGCGCAAGCGTGGAAGGCTATGCCGGAAACGGATAACGCGGCAGAAATGCTTAGGCGTAAGGCCCATCTGTTCCAGGAAGACGCGGCGTAGCTGCCGCGCGCTCATGGCGGCATCGAAGGCCAGATCGTCAACGCGAACCTGGCCGCCGCGTTGGACGATGTAAGCCGACATTTTCCGCACTACGTCGGATTCCGACGTACTCACTAGCTCGGCTTCGAGCAGCGCGATGCATTGCTCGGCCGTTTTCGCCTCGCCGATGCGCGCACTCAATTGCCGGCCCTCGGCGCCCCAAGCGTCGTCCAACGGCAGCAAACGATCGGTAGTCTGGCATCCGGGAACGCGGACAAATCCCAGAGCGGTTCCGGGACGGAATCGCACGCCGATTTGAAGTTGGCCGGCAGCGATAGTGAATCGCTGCACGCGCGTCATAGTGCCGACAATCTGCGGGCCGGTGCTGGGCGAATAGACGATATCCACGCATCCATCGGGCAGCACCGGATACTCCGGAAGCGCTTCACCGGGCCCCATGGACCAGAAGCATTCCACGAACGGCCGAAGCCGCTCCGGCGCAGCATGCTCGCGATATCGCGCGCTCATATCCTGATGATAACGCGGAAATTGTGGCTTGCTAAGCGCGCCTTTACGCCAGCGCAGCTTTCGCGTACTCAAAGCACTTCGCCACTTCCTGCTCGGACGTTCCCTTGCCTTGGTATTCGTATTCGATAAACGCCGGGATCGGATAGCGTTTCGTCTTTAACAGGACCAGAACCTCTTTGATGGGCGTGTCGCCTTCGCCCCATGGCACATTCGGGCCGTCGTTCTTCTTGCGATCTTTCAGGTGTAGCAGAACGATCTTCGAATGATTCTTCTCGATAAAATCCACAGGTTCGAATCCGGCGGCTGTGAAATGGCCGATGTCCAGGTTGATGCGATAATACTTCGACATTTCCAGCGCCTTGGCGAAGCTCTCCGGCGTGCAGAATTCGTTCGGGTCTTTCGTGTCTGAGTGGCCATGCATGGCCACGATCATTTTGTGTTTTTCAGCGAAAGGGGCCACCCGCTGCGCTGCCGTTAGAGTGGTGGACGCAGTGATAATGCCTACGCCTAACGCTTTGGCCATCAGGAAACCGCGGTCGATCTCTTCATCGGCGAAGGTATCCTGGAAACTGAAATTGTAGGCGTAGAGGCGAACGCCGGCATTATCAAATTTCTTTTTCACGTCGGCGAAAAACTGCAGCGGGACGCTGAGTCTCCAGGCGCGGATCTTGTCGTTGTAGGCCTTGAACGCCGCCCTGGTTTCTTCCGGAGTGCGCTTTACGCCCGACGGCGGCTCCCAAATGGAAATAAGGGCTTGCACTCCGCCGGCTTCGATGTGCGGTGAAAACAGCTCGCATTCACCCAATTGGTCGGCCACCATGGCTTGGATGGCGTCATCGAGCCCCAGGTCGCGGAAGCTATAGGACTGAACGCCCAGCCGCACCCCCGCCACTTTGGAATTTATGTCCTTGGCCGCCAGGAGTCGGGAGATCGGAAGCGCCGCGGTGGCGGTGATCCGGGCGAAATCTCTTCTCGAATAACTCATCGCGGTCTCCTTACTGCTTGGTTTCAGTCGGCATCAGCGACTTCCGGTAAAACTCTTCCTGCAGCCGCGGGCTAACCTGATCGGCCTTGATGGCTCGAATGGCATTCGCGATGCTTTCTGCCCACGCTTTCATGTCGAACTCGCCCAATTCTTTCGTCGCAGCCGAGCCGTCGCCGGCATAGTGCTCCGGAAACTTCGCATACCACCAGATTCCTGTATACACGCCAGCCGGCAGATCCAAGCGGTTTTGGTCGGCGCCGTTTTCGCTTCCTGCCCGATCCAGGTGCACCAGATCCGGCCTCGAGATCAGCGTGTGCGCCGTTTCCGATTCCCCGGCGTGGGAATCCACCTTGGTCCTGAGCTCTGGACGGCCGGGCGGATTGCTGTGGCTCATGAGCGCGTACACGACGTAGTCATGCGACGCGTCCAGCTGCGACTGCGCGAAGAAGGGAATCAAGTGGTTGTTTCCACCGTGGCCATTGACGATCAGGATTTTCTTGCAGCCGTTGCGCGACATTTCGTCGGTGGTCTCCTGCAACAGCTCCAGTTGTAACTTCGCGCTGTATGCCACGGTCCCGGGTTCATGCTTCGCTTCGAAGATCTGGCCGAAATAATATTCGGGAAACACGATGGCGTATTCTTTCCCCGCGCCTTGAAGCGATGCGTAACGCACGTTGATAAGGTCGGTGCCCAGCGGAAGTTGTGGGCCGTGTTTCTCAATGATGCCGAATGGCAACACGCACGTATTCTGCGCCTTCGCGATCGCCTGTTGAAAATCAGGTCCGGTGAGCTCTTCCCATTTGGTGGAAAAGGTTTGGCCGGACGCGCAGAGCGCTCCGGCCATTAATGTCAGGAGTAGCCGCATAGCGTGCCTTAAATGTACGCGATGACGTCGATCTCCACCAGGGAATTGCCGGGAATGCCACCGGCCGCGGCGATGGTGGTGCGCACTGGAGGCTCGTCACCCCACCGGCCTGTGAACACCTCCGTCATTGCCTCGCGATCCTTGAGGTCATTCAAATACACATTGCATTTGAGACACTTTTCCATGGAAGAGCCAACGCTCTCGAGCATCTTTTGGATGGTATCCAGAACACCCTTGGTGTGCACTTTGATGTCGCCTGCTTCGTGATAGCCTACGCCAGCGATGAAAACCATGTTTCCATACGTTATGATGCTGCTGTACGGCGGTGTCTTCGCGGGCTTCTTGCCGTTCTCATAATGCACCTTTTTGACCGGCTTGTCCTGCGCAGCCGCCGGAACCGCAGCGGCAGCCGTTACAGCCGCGGAGGCGGCCACGCCTTTCCCAATAAAGTTTCGTCTGTTTGATTTTTCCATATAGGTTTCCCTTCGTTATCCGTTACGGCGGTTTCCGCCCGCTTGATACTTGTGCTTCTCGCCAGTCCATGTGGTCTGGCCATATTCGCCGAGGTTCACGGTGCCGGCTATTTTGTCGCCCTCCACGACACCCGTAAATTCGTAAGATAGCCTGGTGCCTTCCGCGCGGGTGGAAGTCCGGAAGCGAACTTGATTACCGGACACGGTGCCGGCCAGGTCGCCCTCATAAAACTCACCGTGGTGCGTGCCGAGCAGTTTGGAGCCGTCCTGCTCCAGCACGATGTTGTGAATAGCGGATCCTCGGCCGAATTCCAGGCGCGCCTCCCATTGGCCCGATACGGAGACCGAAGGGTTGGCCGGCGCCGCTGGATTCTCGAATTTCGGTGGATTGGTCAGCACCGCGTACAGGCGCTCAGCCACGATTTTTTCATCGCCGGGCATCATCATGTACGGAATGATGGAAACCGAGCTGTTCTTGTCGCCACCACGGGTTCCGCGCGCACCGGCCAGAACAATGCGGGGTTCGCTATCGAGCACCACTTTGCTCAACTCTTGGCCAGTGATGTTCAAATGCGTGCTATCCCAGTGGATGTTGAGCTGGGGCGATCGATTAGAGAGCCCTTCACTACCGTCAGAAACCTGCGTGGTCACACCGTTGATCCGCTGCACACTGGTAGCGATCTGATTGAGCCTCTCTTCCCAGGCACGCCATTCGGCCTTATGGTCGCGCGTCATCCACATCTCGACGGCCGCCAGCATGCCCATTATTTCTTCTTTGCCCACTTTGAGGGATCGGCCGAAAGCATGATGCGGCGCGCTGTTGGCCCATGCGGCCTGCAGCCAGTTCTTCTCGCCCAACAAAAGCCCGGCCGCCTGCGGGCCGCGAATACACTTGCCGCCGCTGTAAGCCACTGCGCTGGCGCCACGCTCCAGGTGAACATTGGGTTTGATAGTCAAAATTTCGGCCGCCGCGTCCACGATGACCGGAACATTTTTTCTTTTAGCCACTTCGGCGATCACGCGCGTCCCGAGGGGGCCATCGTCTCCCGGTCCGCCGAGAATATAAACCATGGCGGTACGGTTGTTAAACGCGGACTCCAGCTGCGACGGTTCCTGCACTTCGACGATTTTGACCCCCAACATCCGGATCGCGTGGTCGTAAACGTTGCGTGAATAAGCGGGAATGATCACTTCACTCTTCAACCCGGTCAAGTCGGGAAGGCGCTGCATTCGCTCCGGATTGTTGCCGGCTATCGCCGCGGCGGTGCAGTGGGTGAGAGCGGCGCAACATCCGGCCGTGATGATGCCCCACTCGGCTCCAGTCAGGTCGGCCAGCCGCTTGCTGACGCCTTCCATCAGTTCGTCCATCTGAACAAAATGACGCGACGCCTCGTCCATGGCGCGCTTCACTTCGGGAAGGGTCAGTGAGCCGGTGATGATGGTGAACGTGCCGCGCGCATTGAGGATGGGCCGCACGCCGATGGATTGGTACAGATTGGCGCCGATATCGAGCGCAGCCGCGGAGGCGCGTTGGATGCGCCCGCCGAATGCTTGCGCGGCGGCCAGCATGCCGCCTCGGCGGAAAAGCTCCCGGCGGGTTTGCCCGGAACCAGGACTGCTTCGTTTCCAGAACAGGTTTCTCATGATGCTCCCACTCGATGATAATATCGCGTCGGACAGCGCCATCGGGGGAGATCGCTCAGATGACGTAATCGTAATGGGGCGGATCGTTTTTCCGTACCCTGCCCCACCGTGGCTAGAAGCCGAAGTGCAAGCCGAATTGCATTTGACGCATGGGGACCTGAATGGCCGTGATCTGTCCCGCTCCGCTGACGTCGATTGTTGAATTCGGGAGAGCCAAATTCGGATGATTGAAGACGTTGAAAGCGTCAGCGCGCAGATCCAGCTTTAACCGCTCGCGCGAGAGCAGGTTTTTCGAAAGCGACAGATCCGATTCCCAGAGCCTGGGACCGCGAAGAGAATTGCGGCCGGCCGTGCCCTGCCGATAAGGCTGCTGCGGTTCACTGAACGCCGCTGGATTGAACCACTGGTTGGCATTCGGATTGGCGACGTTCCAGTTTCCCACTACATCCGCGCGGACGGATGCGAAGTCGGGATCATTGAGCAGCGGGGCATTGGCCACAGTTGGAGTAAATGGCTCTCCGGTAGCGATGGTATGGACGCCGCTCAACCGCCAGCCGCCGAGGATCGCATTTGCGACGGCGTTATTGCCCATAGTCCAATAACGGCCGCGGCCCACAGGGATCTCCCAATTGTGTTCGAAGGTGACCGTTTGAGTGCGGTCCCACGAAGCGGGGCCGTAATCGGCGCGCACGTCATAGCTGTTGGCCGGCACGCTGCCGCCTTCCGTATCCGTAATTGCTTTCGACCAGGTGTAGGTGAGAATAAAATCCAGCCCGCGCGAGTACTGTTTGATCAGCCGGGTCTGCAAGCCGTTGTAGTTCGAGTTATCGCAATTGCAGTATTGGTAGATCCCTTGCGTCAGGCCGTAGAGAACGTAGAACGGCCGGCGTGAATTGACGTCTCCGGGCCCTGGAATTGCCTGGTTGCGATTTAGAGTTTCATACAGGTGGCGGCCGACATTGCCAACGTAGCCTACCTCGAGAGCAAACGAAGAAGTGAACTTATGCTGCACCGTGAAGTTCCAGAAGTCCACCAGTGGGATGCGATAGGAGTTCAGGGGATCGGTGAAGTAATTGATGCCGATGCCGTTGGGCAGCGGATAAGTACCGTTCGATCCCACCGGCGGTTCAGGCGGAGCGGGCGGACCGTTCAAAAGACTGAACGGGGAGATATAAATGTTCGATTGATTGACGCTCTGCGCGTTGACAATCGGCGGATTGTAATCGGCGCCCTGGCCGAAAACGGCGCCGAGTCCACCCGGATTGAAACTGCGTCCGTAGCCCGCGCGAATCACCGTCGAAGGAGTCACTTGATACGCAACGCCTACGCGGGGAGCAAATCCGAGATCGTATGGTTTTACGCCGAGGTTGATGGGCACCCCGCCAATTCCGGCCACTTCAACGTCACCGGTGGCAGGATTGAAACTGCCGGCGCCGCCCGGTTTCGCCGCCACCTGGGGCAGATAGTTCTCCCAGCGCAATCCATAGTTCAAGGTCAGCTTCGGAGTTATACGCCATGAATCCTGCACAAACAAAAACAGCCGCGTTTCTCGCAGGCCTGGATAGTAATCGTAAGCCGTGTAATAGCGGCCGAACGTGCTGGGCAGGCCAAGCAAATATGACGCCAGGCCGGACCCCGTGGACGCCAAGCCGGCAGCAACGTTATCGACGTCAGGATTGCCGGTCACTGAATCGGTAAATGTGATCTCGCCCGAGCGGTGCAGATCGCTCGGAATACGCTGTTGCTGCGCGCGGCGCACGTCGACGCCGAACTTGATGGTGTGGTCGCCGGAAATCTTGGTCCAATTGTCTACCCATTGAAACTGATTTTCGGTTTCCTTCAAGGGGCAATTGCATTGATTCACGCCCAGTCCATAGCCGAAATTGAACCCGCCATTGCCGGTGACGTAGAAAGCGGGCAGACCCGTGGTGGACGCCGAGCCAGTGTTCAGGCCTGGAAGACCAGCGTCGGTGGCCGGGTCTGTTCCGGCGTCGTTAGGCTCCACGCGGATGCGGTAGCGATAGAAGCCGAAGCGGCCGTCGGTGATCAGGCTGGGGCTGAAAGTATGATCCAGCCCGACGGCCAGGCTCTGGTTGCGATCGATGGAGTCGCCCGAAAAACTGAATGCGCTGGGCCCGCCCCCGGCCGCGCCATAGGCCGCTGGCGCGTCGTTGTTGTAGTCGGCGATGGTATAGCGGCTGAAGATGTGCGTGGTGCTGTTCAGGTTATAGTCCACGCGGCCGTCGTATTGGTCGGTATCGAATTTTTGGACGCCATCGCTGATGTAGTTGTTGTAAATGCCGCTGCCGTTGTTGGGGAGGGGAATCAGCGAGAGCAGTTTCTGCATGGGAGCTGCTACCGGAATCACGTTCAGCTGCCCGTTTGAAGAATAAACTTCACGGCCGGAGCCGGTGGTTGGATTGCCGGTGTTCGGATCGAAAACCATGCCCGCTTGCGCTGGAACGCTGCCACCTTGCGTAGTAGTTACCATCACCGGATTCGCGCAAGGAGTCGCCGAGACCGTCCCGTTGGCGCAAACGTAGCTGCCGAGCATGGCCGATAGATCTCCGCTTCGCTCGGCGGCCGTCGGGACCGTAGTAAGAACCGAACCGCCCGTCCGGCGGCGCGTACCCTGGTAATCGAAGAAGGCGAACAGCTTGTCCTTGACAATCGGCGCGCCTAGAGATCCGCCAAATTGATTCCAGTGCAGCGGCGGATTGATTTGCGTGAACTGATTGGTGGCGTTGGTCGCGTCATTGCGCAAGAACTCGAATAGCGTTCCGTGCAACTGATTGGTCCCCGATTTGGTGGTGGCTTGAATCAGCGCGCCCGACGCGGCGCCGAACTCGGCATCGTAGTTGCTGGTGCTGACCTTGAACTCCTGCAGGGCATCGATGTTCGGATTGATGACGGCAATGCCCAGAATGGCGCTTTCATTTTCGGTTCCGTCGAGCAGAAAACCATTCGCGGTGAAAAACTGGCCGTTTACGTTCGCCTGGATGCCCTGTTGCGGATTTTCCGCCGCGGAGTGCGCCCAGGTGTTGAGATGTGTACCGGGCACCTCGAGCAGCAGGTTGGTGACATTGCGGTCGAGAACAGGAAGTTCCGACACTTGGCTACCGGTGAGCGTGGTGGCAACCTCCGCGCGGTCGGTAGTAAGTAGCGGCGTGGCGTCGGATACCTCGACAGTGGTTTGCACTTGCCCCGGAGTCATCGTAATTGACAGTGGAGTAGTAGCGTCCACTTGCACGCTGGCATTCGCGGCATATGTGGCAAAACCCGCGCTTTCGACAGTGACTTTGTAGCGTCCGGCCAGGAGGTGGGTTTGCGAGAAGTTCCCATCGCTGTTGGTTTGTACGCTATAGGCGGTTCCGCGGTCGAGATCCGTGATGGTGATCTTGGCATTCGGTAACGCGGCGCCTGAGGAATCCACTACTGTTCCGGTAATGTTGCCGGATGTCGCTTGCGCAAAAGCAGCGGACGCGAGAAGAACAGCCAGCATCGTGGCGTAAACGACGCGAAGTAACGAAGTCTTCATGAAGCACCCCCTTGACAATGTACAGTAAGTCTATCAAGTTCGGGGTATCTGTCAATACCCCCCAGGACCCGCGGAACGCCACTTTTTAGACAGAGGACGCCCCCCGGGCATTATGAACATTGGACGCAGTAAGTGCTCTAGAAGTGAGGCGCGGACTTACGGAAGGGTGAGTTAATTGAAAGAAATATACGAGAAGAGTCAGGGCAAGACGTGAGGAGTGCGCGAAGCGCGGCCAAATGGGCGCGGATGCCGCGGAGGCGAGCTGGATTCGACTACGCCGCGGCGTTCCGGCTAAATGAGATCGCCGATTTCTTTGGCGACGTTACGCGCTTCCAGGTGGATCAAGCCTGCGTTGGAGCCCATGGGGCCCATCACGGCCAGCACGGCCTTGGTGCCGGCTGAGTAGACGAACAAAACGCCCTCGTCGCCGCGGATGCTCACTTCAGACAATCCACCGGTGGCCATGCTCTCGCTAATGCGGCGCCCCAGGCTGGAAGCGGCGGCGGCCATTGCGGCCACGCGATTCGGATCGGTACCGTTTGAAAGCGAATGCGCCACGGGCAATCCTTCATTCGAGGCCAGCAATACACCCCGTAGCTCCGGAATCGAATTGCGAAGCGTCTCGAGCTGATTCTTCAAAGCTTCTTGTTTTACCATAACCCTCTCTCCTTAACGGCTACGCACCTTCAGCCGATGCGAGGCAGAAAGACTCCTTCCAGCCAAACGCTCCGGTCTGACCAGGCTTTCCCTTCAAAATCGGGACACCGGGTTACCTAACCCGGAATCACAACATGCTCTGTTAGGTACATCGTCCGATAAGGCGGCAACTTTAGATAGTCTTTGCGGCAAACACATTATTTTCTGGAAAATTCTGCGGGTCTCCGTGCGCGTCATCCCGCTTCCCACAGATCGACTTGCGCCGGCAGGGGTAGCCGAAACCCAGGACCAAAATGCTGCGGATTCGCCCTTGGTTGTAGTGTAGTCGCCTTAGAAAAGGTGGATAAGAGCTTTACCGTATAGGAACACCCTTCTTTGGCCTTAACGATTTCTTGGCAATGAGCCGATTACACGCATATGCGTTGCCTGTACTGCGGAAAGCAACTGGCGCTGCTCAAAAGACTGACGGGCGGCGGCGACTTCTGTTCCGACGCTCACAAGCATAGCTATCAGGAAGAGTATAACCGCCTTGCCCTCAGCCGCTTGCTACAGGCGCAATCGAAGCCTGGCGAGGTCAAATTCTCCGCCAACCGAGGGCCCGCACCCACCCCCTCCGAGGGTTTAGGGGAACCTTTGCCTCCGGGCGCATCGCGACGCCGCGCGTTACCTGCCAGTGCTCCCGCTCCCGAGCCCGCCCGCGCGCCATCACGCTCCGAGCGGGTATTCTATGCGCCCGCCGCAACGGAAGAGCCAGTTCCGCAGGCCATAGAAGAAGCGCCGCCGGTGGTGCAACAGCCACCGCGGCAAACAGTCAGGGAAATGCCGCCGGCTCAGTTCGTCCCCGATGCCGTTGAAGACATCACCCCTGAGATTCCTTATGAGACGGCCGTCGAAGCACCTCCGGAAGTGACCGTGTTCTCCATGGAAATCCCGGGTTACTCAGCGCTGGCCGACGCATCACCTTACGTAGATCCAAACGTGGAGCCTTGGTTGGATATCGCGCCGGCGCCAGCGTGGCCAGCATGGCAGGCAGCAAACCCGTGGTCTTTCCACTTGCCGCTCGGCGCGCTGGAAGCCATCGCTCGGCCATCCGCCGGCGAGATGGAGGTCCAGGCCGTCACGGAGCAGCCCGCTCCGCTGGAATTTGTGGCTGCGAGTGTGAGCCTCGGTGCGCTCTCCGAACACTCCTTCACCAGTGCGGCCCCAGCGCACAACTTTACAGTGGAAACGGAGCACCCGCTTTCCGCTCTTCCGGCGGCGGAAATGGTGCCGCTCCAAATCTGTTCCAGCGTCGGCGGAACTCCTCTCGCCGCCAAGAACCTGGCCGCTGGGGCCGCCGAGTTCGCCCACTCGAAAACGAACTTGCACGTGCCATTTCAAGTGGCCGCCATGCCATCGCGCGCGTTCCCCGCCGCGTCTCCTATTGAGCTCGATATTCGTGTGTCGGCTTCCAGGGCCGCCCACGAAACCAGTTTGAACGGCGCGGTCCGCTTTCCGGTCCGCATCACATTCCAAGATTCTTCCCTGTTAAATCTGTACCCATCCGGAATCGATTTTCCGGCGGAGGAATCCGAAGTGGTCTTGATTGCGCCCTGGGCCGAAGAAATACACACCCCGTCCAATGGGTTTAACGGACATGAGTTTGACCCAGGCGAGTTTATTCCAGCGGACGAAATCGCGTTGGCCGAGATGGAGCCTTCCGGCTCGCCGCGCGAAGTGCTGGGTGCGCTGGCGAGGCTACATCAGGATCTGGCCGCCGAACACCAAGAAGAAATTCTCGAAGAACCGGTGGAACCGCCGGCCGCCGATCTGGAATTGGTTTCAGAGCCGGTCGCGCCGAACACAATTGCGGCTGCGCCCGCGGAACCGTCCGCCGCCACCATCGACATATCCGCTGAACCTGCCGACCAGCGGCCGGTTCCTGGTTCGGCTCATGATTTATTTGAGATCCCGCTGAAGACGTTCGCGCCGCTGAAGCCGGTGCTGGCCGTTGAATCCAACGCGCTACTCAGCCTCACGCCGGAGATGCCGCGCATGAAGGCGTTGCCGTTGCGGCCGAAAGTGGCCAAAGCTCCACCGGGATTCTCGCCACAACCAGGAGCGGTGCCAGCCAAAACTCCGGCCGTGGAGCCTAAATCGAAAGTGCCCGCGCCCGCGCCCGCTGCTCCACGGTCCACACAGATTCCGGCGCCCGCCGCGAAACAGCCCGCGCCTCCGGTAAAAGCGCCTCCCACGGTGCAACCCGTCAAGCCTGGCCAACCATCGAAACCGGGCCAACCGGTGAAGCCGGTGCCACCAGCCAAACCTTCGCAAGCTGCCAAGCCGGCCCAGCCGCCGGCCAAAACAACCAAGGCTCCAGCCCCCGTGGCACCAACCCAGACCAAGCAGCCCGCCACGGCGCCACCGGCTGAGCCGGCAGCCGGCGAATCCAAGGTCCCCGATCCAGCGCTTCCGGGCGTTCCCGAACCAACTGTCACACCTTCGGAAGCCGCCGCGCATTCTGAAGAAACCATGCCCAGTTTTGCGTCCATCCAAACGGGCAAAAACGTTTCTTTTATCGGTTCCCTCAAAGGCAAGCTCATCCTGGCGATATTGCTGGTGCTTATTGCGGGCGTAGTGTTCTACTCCATGAGCAGCAAATCGCACCAGCCGGCGGCTCCCGCGGCCACCTCTACTGATGAGGGCGTCGGCCCCAGCATCATGATGGGCGAAGGCGGTTGGGTGCAGGGCTGGGGTGGCGATCCGAACGGCTCGCATGCCGGACGGCAGATTACCATCTATCGCCCGTCCCTCAAACTTTCCGACTACCGCATCGAATTCCAGGGCGAGATCGACAGCAAGAGCATCGGCTGGGTATTCCGCGCCATGGACCCATACAATTACTACGCCATGAAACTCGCCATCGCGACACCAGGCGTGTCGCCCAAGATGGAGCTTGTTAAGTACATCGTCGTGCAGGGACATGAGACCGAGATAGGGCGTGTTCCTTTGGATATCGCCGCTCGCAACGACACGGTGTTCAATGTCCGCGAGGACGTCCGCGGCTCGAAGTTCAGCACGTTCGTGCAGGGCCAACAGGTGGATGTCTGGACGGATGAACAGATAAAGTCGGGAGGCGTCGGATTTTTGAATGAACGCGCGGAGCGCGCGCGCATAAAGTCCGCGGCCATCTCGTACCTGACCGGAGGGAAGAATTGAAAAGACTGCAGGCAGAGAAAACTTCCATGGAACAATCCAACGACCAATGGCTATGGTTCGTCGATGACGAACTGGTGGAGGCGCTGGCGCGCCACGATGTCCTCGATCCATCGAGCAAGAAGCGCGCGGTGCAGTCCGTGGCGCTGGTCAAGGCGCTGTCGCTCAACATGGAGGGCAAGACCGAGCAGGCTTTGCGCGAGATCCGCACCGCCATCGAGAACGGCGAAGCATTGCCGGAGCTGGATTGGACCAAGGCCCATCTGGAATTTCAATTGGGCCAATATGAAGCGGCGCTCGAAGATTATGGAAAAGTGCTGGCCGCTTATCCCAACCACCGGGCCGGCATCTACAACTCGGCCCTGTGCCTGGAAAAGCTGCATCGCTTTGAGCCGGCCGCGGAGGCGTTCCGCAAAGCGTCTGAAATGTCTCCCAACCTGGCCGAAGCAACACTTGGACTAGGCATCTGCCAGCTGCACCTCCAACATCCGGAAGACGCGCTTCGGGCGTTCGAAGAATGCCTGAAGGCCAAGCCCGCCTACGACAACGCCCTGTACGGGAAGGCGGTTGCGTTGCAATTGTTGGGGCGCGTGGACGAAGCCTGGGAGATCTATGCGAAGCTGCTTCCCTCCAATGGCTCCAACGCGGAATTGCTCACCAACATGATTGGGTTGGCGCTAGGAAAGTCCGAGGATGCCAAAGCTCGCGAGTACTGCGAGAAGCTGCTGAAGGTACGCCCCGGCGCGAAAGCTGCGCTGGAGGGGCTCACTGCCGCGGCCATCGCGCGCGGCGATTACAAAACCGCGGCCACCCACGCGGCGCAACTAGCCAAAGCCGCTCCCAAATCCTACGAGGCCTGGTTCAACCTGGGCGTAGCCTATCAAAAAACCAATCGCCTGGAACAGGCCGGACAGGCTTATTCAGAAGCCATCAAGCTACACTCAGAAAGCGAGCTGGCATACGCCAATCTCGGGACCACTTTGCAAGAGCGCGGTGACCTGCCCGCGGCGCGCAAGGCCTATGAGCGCGCCCTCCAGATAGCCCCCGGCCACACCGGCGCGCTGTGGAACCTCAGCCATCTCTACGAGAAGCTGGGTTACACGGAGGACGCCGAGAAGTGCATGGAAAAGGTGGTTGAGAACGAGCCCGAGCGCGTAGATGCGTGGTTCCGGCTAGGTTATTTCCGTTTGCTGCGCGGCGATCATGCTGCGAGCATCGAGCCTTTTCGCAACTGCGTCAGCCAGCGTCCGGATTGGCTGGAGGCGCTGGTGAATCTCGGCCAGGCTCAATGGCGATCCGGCGACCTGGAAGCCGCCAAGGGAACTCTCACGCAAGCCGTGACATGCCATCCGAAATCCACCGATGCCCTGCGCGCCCTGGCTGCCTTAAGCGTGGAGATGGGAGATTACATCCAGGCGCTGGACGCCGAATCGAAATTGCAGGAGCTGGGAGAGCCCCTTCCGGAACTGGCCTTCAACATCGGAGTGCTGCTGGAAAAATCGAACCTGTATGAAGACGCCGCTCGCACCTATCGCCGGGCCACGGATGTAAAGCCAGGCTTCGCGGAAGCCTTGTTAAATCTGGGACACGCGCTAAAAGCGCTAGGACAAGAGGAAGAAGCGCGTTCGTGTTGGCAGCAGGCGGTAGAAGCGAAACCGGAGCTGGCGGAAAAGTACTTCTAAATTCCGCGCTCTATCGCGACTGCAGCCAGGTCACACTGGTGGGAGTGGAATGCTCGCACTGCATCGTATCCGTAACCCCCGATGCAATCAATCCGCACGCGTTCGATTGCGCGCTTCGCAAGGCATGCTCTTCGGTATCCGCCCGCGCCGTCCGGCACGACGTTCGCCCTTGAAAGACCACGCACACTTCCGCGCGGTACTTGGCATTGCTGGTGCTCGAATAAAACATGTAGACCACTCCGAGCAACGCCACGGCGATGATTACCGCAAGCCCGATTCTCTTATTCATGCACCGCGACTTTCCGCGAAAAAATTCCCCATGCGGCGGAATTTGTCATAGCGATCGTCAATCAGCTCACCGGAAGATCGCGCCGTCAACTCCCCCAGAGCGCCCCGAATTGTTTCCCTCACCAACTCCGCGGCTTTATCGGCATCGGTGTGAGCGCCCTCAGCGGGTTCCGAAATAATACCGTCAATCAGTCCCAGCGCCAGCAGGTCGCCCGAAGCTAACCGCAGAGCCGCGGCCGCTTCCGGCGCCTTGCCCGAATCGCGATAAATGATGGCCGCGCAGCTTTCCGGCGAGATTACACTGTAGTAAGCATTCTCCAGCATGTACACGCGGTTCGCTATCCCCAATCCCAATGCGCCCCCGCTGCCGCCTTCCCCGATCACGATGGTAATAACCGGCACACCCAGCCGCGACATTTCGCGCAGATTCAACGCAATCGCCTCGGCCTGTCCGCGCTCTTCCGCGTCGATGCCTGGGTAAGCGCCGGGAGTATCCAAAAACGTAATAATCGGCCTCTGGAATTTGTCCGCGATCCGCATCAGGCGCAGCGCCTTGCGATACCCCTCCGGCTTCGGCATGCCGAAATTCCGATGCAATTTCTGCTTGGTGTCGCGCCCTTTCTGCTGGCCAATCACCATCAACGGACGTCCGTCGAAAAACGCCATGCCGCCCACAATGGCTGCATCGTCGGCGAAGGTACGATCTCCGTGCAGTTCCACGAAGCCGGTGAAGATGCGGGTGATGTAATCCAGCGTATGCGGCCGCTTGGGATGGCGCGCCAACTGTACGCGGTCCCAAGTGGGGTTTGGCTTGGTTATCTCCGCGCTCTTCTCGTGCGGCTCCGAGGCTGGATTGTCTTCCATTCAGATTGCGCGGGGCTAGCTGGCCAGGACCTCCACCGATTCCGGTCCGCAGATCCTCTCCACTTCGGCCCAGAACTCTTTGTCCGGGCGCACCTTACGCGTCACATCCAGAATAACGGAAAAATCGCGGGGTTTTTCAAGCCGCAGCCGCACCTCGGTGTTGCCGCTCTTCTTGGCGAATAGTTGATCCAACTCTTGGGCCTTGTCCACGGCCTGACCCATAGTCCCGTTCACGCCCACTGCCACGCGAATGGAAATCAGCGATGGCAGATTCACCCGCGCCAGCTCTAGCGGCACTATATCCTGGACCGAGATCTTGGGAGGGCCGTTTTCCTCCGGCAGAACCAATCCACGCACCAGCACGGCTTTATCTTCCACCAGCTGTGTCAACAGGCGATCGTACTGCGTGCTGAAAACCATCGCCTCTACGCTTCCGGTGCGGTCTTCCAGATGCATGGCCGCCCATAGCTTGCCGTCCTTGTTACGCTTGCGCTGGATACCGGTCAAAATTCCGCAAATGCCTACGTCGGAGCCGCGTTCCAGGCCTTCCAGAGTTTCGGTGTAGTGAGTGGAAAGCTCCGCAACCTTGCCCGAATGTTCATCCAAGGGATGCCCGGTAACATAAACGCCCAGCACTTCTTTTTCACTCGATAGCTTTTGCTGCGGAGTCCAATCCGGCAGTTCCGGTAACGGATGCTCCACGTGCGCCGGTTCATCGGCTACCATCCCGAACAATCCGGTCTGTCCACTTTCGCGATCTTTCCACGCGCGTTGGCCGCTCTCCATCGCGCCCTCGATCAGAGCCGTCAACTGCGCGCGATTGCCGCCCAGGCTGCTCATGGCGCCGCACTTGATCAGGTTTTCCAAAATCCGCCGGTTCACCGCGCCCAGGTCCACGCGCTCGCAAAAGTCGAACATCGATGGAAATGGCCCACCGGTCTTGCGCGCCTCAATAATGCAATCCGCCGCGTTCGCCCCCACCGCTCGAACCGCGCACAAACCCATCCGGATGCCCTGGCCGTCCGGCGTGAAATCCCGGTTGCTCGAATTTACATCCGGTGGGAGCACCGCAATGCCCATCTCGCGGCACTCGTTGATGTACTTCACCACTTTGTCGGTATTGCCCATTTCCGACGTCAGTAGCGCGGACAAAAACTCCAGCGGATAATGCGCCTTCAGATAGGCGGTGACATAAGCCAGGAACCCATACGCCGCCGAATGCGCCTTGGGGAAGCCATACCCTGCGAACTTCTCCATCAGGTCGAAAATCTTTTCGATCTTCCTCTGCGCGAATCCTTTTTTCTTGGCCCCTTCGAGAAACCGCGCCCGCTGCGCCGCCATCTCCTCGGCCTTCTTTTTCCCCATCGCTCGGCGCAGGATATCGGCATCGCCCAGCGAATACCCTGCCAGGCGATTCGAGATCTTCATCACCTGTTCCTGATACACAATCACGCCGTAGGTCTCTTCCAGGATTTCTTTCAGCTCCGGAAAATCGTAGGAAACCTGCTTGCGGCCGTGCTTGCCGTCGATGAAGTCGTCAATCATCCCGCCCTGTATGGGGCCGGGCCGGTACAGCGCGTTCAGCGCG
>Ga0210388_10001350_pt1 | contig 19304 bp, 15 predicted proteins | sample IncBWC19OmetaG_FD_155485 | JGI IMG/M metagenome (GOLD analysis project Ga0210388, IMG submission 155485) | Forest soil microbial communities from Barre Woods Harvard Forest LTER site, Petersham, Massachusetts, United States - Inc-BW-C-19-O ... | reverse complement strand
CTCGACAAACCAGCCGCCGGCCTGTAAAATTCATCTACCCGCATTGCACGGCATCAATGCGGGTAGATGTCTTTTTCACTTCCATCAGTTCCCCTGCCAATTTAAGTTGGTTGCGTGAACTCGTTATAAGCTAATGCCGGTTGCTTGGGCGGCGGCCCGGCATGCCCACGAAAACGGATCAAGGTTCATCTCGCGCGCCATGGCCGCCGCCATGCAAGTGGCTATTCTTGGTTTCTTGAATTTTAAACGGTTTTTAAGCCCATAGTAGCAAATATCATATTGCCGCTAAAAAGATGTGGGTAATGACAAGGGCTAAAGCCCGCGCTCCGAAGCTCAGAATCGGGCGCTACCGCGGGTTCGAATAAACATCCAAATTTCAAACTCCAACATCCAGAGAGTTTCAAATATCAAACTTCGGAAGCAACGGCCGGTTATGATAATTGGAAGTTGGAGCTTCTCTGGTGCTTGGAAGGTTGGCGCTTGGAGCTTTTCATTTAAATGCCAAGGCTTGCTCCGGCTCGCGAGGACGAGAATGATATGATTACGGAACCACGTCTTCACCCAATTCGACGTTCCAATAGGCGAGGTCGATGAAATGTTTCCAGCTATCGTGCCGGTGCAGGGTGAAATTGATCTGCACGAAGGGCCGCCATTTCGGGCGTTTCGGTTTGCGGATGAGATTCATGCCGGCTTCGGCGGGCGTGCGGTTGGACTTGTGGGTGTTGCACGCGATGCAGGAGCAGACGATGTTTTCCCAGGTGGTGGGGCCGCCGCGGTCGCGAGGGACGACGTGGTCGAGGTTCAAATCCTTGCGGTCGAAGACCTGGCCGCAATATTGGCAGGTGTTCTTGTCGCGTTCGAAGATGTTGTGCCGGGTGAATTTCACTTCCTTCTTGGGCAGCCGGTCGTACATGAAGAGGAGGATGACGCGCGGGACGCGGATGCGGAAGGAGATGGCGTTGATGGCCTCATCGGCGGGCGCGCTGTCGGATAGGCCGCGCCATTCGTGAAAGTCAAAGGTGCGGAACGAGCCGTCGGTGTGTTCCATGACGACTTGGGCGTGGCCTTGAAAGAGGAGGGTGAGAGCGCGACGGGCGGTGCAGACGTTGACCGCCTGCCAGAGCCGGTTCAAAACCAAAACATGTTGGTTCAACGCGGATTTCATACCTTGTTGCGCGGAACGCTAACAAATATACCACGGACGGTCAATCTGTGTTTGATGACGGTTTGGCAACATTTTTAGCCTGCGATTGCCAAAATAAAATCCTCTGGCATCCTGTTTTGCATGAATCGTCTTTGGGCCATCGCCCTCGCGTTGATCCTGCTGGCACCGTCGGTGCGCGCACAGCAGGATGCCGATGAGCGTTATGTCACCATCTACAACATCATCCAGCAGGGCGATTCGCTGGCGGATGGCGGCCAGCCGCAGGATGCGCTCGCGACGTACATCGACGCGAAGTCAAAGTTGACCAGCTTCCAAAAACTATTTCCGAACTGGGACCAGGGCATCGTCAGCTACCGGATGAGCGACCTGGACAAAAAAATCGCCACGCTGCAATCGCAGCTGACGACGAAACAAGTCCCGGCGCCGGCGGCGCCCGGCGCCCCGGTGTTGAGCCAGGAGGAGCAGCAGGCGCAGGCGCAGGCGAGCGAATTGCAGGCGGAGTTGCAGACGGCGAAGCTGGAGAATCAGGAATTGCAGGGCAAGTTGAAGGAAGCCCTCGCCACGCAGCCGGCCGCCGTGGATGCGACGGAGCTGGCGGCGGCGCAGCAGCAGTTGCGCGATCTGATGAAGCAGAATGAATTGCTGAAGGCGGGGCAGGGGCAGGGGCAGACGCAAACGGTGGTCGTCGCCGTCGAGGACACGAACGCGGTTTCGAAGTTGAACGAACAACTGGCGGAGTCGACCCGGAAATATTCCGCGGAGCACGACCGGGCGCAGGAGTTGATGCAGGAAAACAAGGCCTTGCAAAGAAACCTCGCGTCCGCCGCCCCCGATTCATCCGCCGTGGCGATATTGCAAAGCGAGAACGACCGTTTGAAGACGCAATTGCAGACATTGCAGATTGCCGCCGAAAACGCCTCGGCGGCGGGTGAACTGGCCCGCAAGTTGAACGACGCGAAGACGCAGATCGCGAACCTTCAGGCCGCTTCCGCGCTGGCCTCGCTGGAAAAGGCCGCGCTGGAAAACAAGGTGCGGAAACTTTCCACGCAACTGGCCGAGAGCGCGGCGAATTTCGATTCGCGTCTCAAGGACCTGAGCGACCAGCGCGATGAATTGCTGAAGAAGCTGGACTCGGCGAACGCGAAAAATTCCACGCGCAAGGTATCGGATGCCGCGGCCCAGATCGCGGAGTTGAACAAGGAGGTGGAATCGCTCCGGGCCCGGGTGGAGGTGGACGAGTCGAAGCCGGTGCCGTATGCGGACGACGAGCTGGCGTTGTTCCGCCAGAGCCAGCCGGGAGTGGCGCCGTTGGAACATTCGATCAAGGAACTGCCGGCCGGCACGGCGGAACTGGTCGCGTCCGCGCAACGGCATTTTTCCAATCATGAATTTACCGACGCGGAGGCGGATTACCAAAAGATCCTGGACCGCGACCAGAACAACGGCCTCGCGCTCGCCAACCTGGCGACCATCGAATTGCAGGAAGGCAAGCTGGACGACGCGGCGAAGCATATCCAGGCCGCCGTCGACCAAAGCCCGAACGACGCTTACAACCTGACCACGCTCGGCTTCCTGAAATTCCGGCAGGGCAAATACGATGACGCCATGGATGTGCTGAGCCGGGCCGCGAAGATCGACCCGAATAATCCCGAGATCCAAAATTATCTGGGCGTGACCTTGAGCCACAAAGGGCTGCGGGTGCAGGCCGAATCGGCTTTGCGCAAGGCCATCCTGATCGACGCAAATTACGCGCCGGCGCACAACAATCTCGCCGTGATCTATCTCAGCCAGAATCCGCCGCTGCCGCAGCTCGCACGCTGGCATTATCAAAAGGCGCTCGATGGGGGCCAGCCACGCAACCCGGACCTGGAAAAAATGCTCGCCGACAAGGGCGCGCCCGTGGCCGCCGCCGAGTCCGTTCCGGCGCCGTGACATGCGCCAATCGTTCCACGAACTGACAATTTCCACGCGCGGACGCGGCTTGGTTGAATTCACTTCGGCGGTGGAAAAATGGATCTCGGAAAATAAATTCCGTGACGGGCTGGTCACGTTGCATCTGCGCCACACCTCCGCCTCGCTGCTCATCCAGGAAAACGCCGATCCCGATGTGCGCCGCGATCTCGATGCGTTTTTTGCGCGGCTCGTGCGCGACGGCGATCCGCTGTTCGTCCACACCGCCGAGGGCGATGACGACATGCCTGCGCATATCCGCACCGCGCTGACCGCCGTGAACCTGTCCATTCCGGTGAGTGATGGCGAGCTCGCGCTGGGCACCTGGCAGGGGATTTATCTCTGGGAACACCGCACGCATCCGCACAACCGCCATGTGGCGCTGCATTTCATCGGCGAATGACGCTAACGGCAGAAAGTCATTTTTCTTTGGCGTTTTTCGTATTTGCATCGGCGGGGATTTGGAGAATCATTTTCATACCGCATGAAACAACTTTTGTCGTCCATCGCGCTGGCGTTTGCTCTCGCCGGTTTCGTGCATGCGGAGACAGTTTCCATCGTCATCGCGACGAACGCCGCGCCGCGCGTGGAGTTTGGCGCGGAGAAGATTGCGGAGGCGCTCAAGTCCGCCGGTTACGAATCCCGGATGGTTCATCAAACCGGCGCGGGAAAAGAGATTGTCATCACCAATTCCGGCGGGCCGGGCAAGGAAGGCTTTTTGATCGCGGGCGATTCCGGCGCGCTGGGCATTTCCGGCGGTGACGATTCCGGCGCGTTTTACGGCTGTCTCGAACTGGCAAAGCGAATTCGCGAATCAAACAAGTTCCCTGACGAGATTCATTTCACGGACGCCCCGGCGATGAGACTGCGCGGCACCTGTGTGGCGATGCAGAAGACTTTCATCCTGCCCGGACGCAAGGTTTACGAATATCCCTACACGCCGGAATTGTTCCCGTGGTTTTACGACAAAAAATTGTGGACGGAGTATCTGGATTTTCTCGCGGCGAACCGGATGAACACCTTGTATCTCTGGTCGGGGCATCCGTTCGCCTCGCTGGTGCGTTTGAAGGATTATCCGTATGCCGTCGAGGTGCCGGATGACGTGTTTCAACAAAACCAGGAACAATTCCGCTGGCTCGCGCAGGAATGCGACAAGCGCGGCATCTGGCTGGTGCAGATGTTTTACAATATCATCGTGTCGAAACCATTTGCGGAAACGAACGGCATCTCGACGCAGCTCTCCGCGCCGACGCCGTTGACGGAGGATTACACGCGCAAATCCATCGCGGAATTTGTGAAGCAGTATCCGAACGTCGGCCTGATGGTCTGTCTCGGCGAGGCGTTGCAGGGCACGGCGAACCAATTGGAATGGTGTACGAACGTGATTCTGCCCGGCGTGCTCGACGGCATGCACGCGGCGAACCTGAAGGAGGAACCGCCCGTCGTCATCCGCACGCACGCGATGGATCCGTATGCGATCATGCCGGCAGCGTATCAGGTTTATTCCAATATTTTCACGGAATCGAAATACAACGGCGAATCGCTCACGACCTGGGAACCGCGCGGCAAGGACGCGGCCATCCAGGTCGCAATGGCCAAGCTCGGCCCGCATCTGGCGAACATCCATATTCTTTCGAACCTGGAACCGTTCCGTTACGGTGACACGGAATTCATCCGCAAATCCGTCATCGCGTCACGCGACCGGCTCGGTGCGACGGGCATTCATTTGTATCCGCTCTCCTACTGGAACTGGCCGTATTCGCCGGACATCGCGGCCGCGCCATTATTGCAATGGAATCGTGACTGGATCTGGTACGAGGCATGGGCGCGTTATTCGTGGAACCCGGATGTGAACACGAATGAAGACCGCGCGTATTGGATTTCGCGGCTCGCCGATTTTTATGGCGATACGAACGCGGCCGAAAAAATTCTGGACGCCTACAATGCCGCCGGCGAAGTCGCGCCGCGCCTGATCCGGCGCTTTGGGATCACAGAAGGCAACCGCCAGACGCTTTCGCTCGGCATGACGCTCGATCAGCTGGTGAAGCCGAACAAATACGGTGCGATTGACGATTTGTGGCTTTCGCAAGCGCCGCCCGGCGAACGGCTGGACGAATATGTGAGCAAAGAATGGAATCATCAATCGCATGAGGGTGAAACGCCAGAGACGATCATTGCCGATGTTTTGGAAGAATCGAGCAACGCCGTTGCCCTGGCCGCCTCCATTCCGTCGGTTCCGAAAAATAACGACGAACTCAAGCACCTCCAAAACGACACCCGCTGCATCCAGGCGATGGCGGAAAATTATTCGGACAAGGTGCGCACGGCAGAACTGGTTCTGCGGTACAACTACAGTCACGACATTTCGGATATGGATCGCGCCGCCCAATATCTTGCCGACAGTTTTGCGGCTTACCAGAAACTTGTTACGCTGACCCATGACACTTACCACTATGCGAATTCGATGCAGACGTCGCAGCGGAAAATTCCCGTGCCGGGCGGTAAGGCTGGCAAACCGGCCAACTACTTGTGGTCACAGCTCGTGCCGCTTTATCAAAAAGAACTGGAGGATTTTCAGACTAAAGTCAGCCAGTTGAAACAGAACACGAATGTGGTGGTGAACGTTGATGAATCGCAAATTGAACCGTGGCCGTCGGCGGCTTTCAAATTGATTTCGACCAACGCGGAAACCTACAAGATCGAAACGGGGGCGAAAGTATTCACCGACCGGGCTTACACGATTCAACACCTTGCGCGACAACTGGACGGCTTGACCGGCATCCGTTTTTCGCACGCCCAGGCCAAGGATGGATTGCCGCCGTTGGAATTTGAAGTGAACGAACCGGTACTGGTCCTGGTGGGTTATTTTGACAGCAATAAAAAGGCGTGGCTGCAGGTGCCCAAGCTGGAATTTGCCGCGCAGGCCGATGACCGCGGCGGGGTGGACGTGTTGCTGGAAAATGCCGCTACGATTTCGGAGTGCCCTAATGTAAATTTGCACGCGTTCCGCTTCGATGCGGGCCGGCAGAAATTGGAACTCATCGGCAACGGCAGCTTTGTGGTTCTCGGCATCGTGCCGCAGTCGGCGAAATTGAAATGAATAATTTCTTAAACGGCAAAAGACGGGATGTGACGCGGAATTTTTTTCCCCGTTTCGGCCCGCGTCATTTGTTGCTTGTCTTTTTATCTCTGGCGCTGGCCGCTCATGCCAGCCCGTTCGCGAGTGTCACGCCGCTGCCGCTGGGGGAGGCGCGCTGGACGGAGGGTTTCTTTTATGACCGCTTTGAATTGTGCCGTACGCAAATGGTTCCTTCGATGCAACGGCTGATGCTCGGCACGAATTACAGCCAGTATTTTTACAACTTCGAGATTGTTGCGGGACTGACCAACGGCAAGGTGCACGGCGCGAATTTCAACGACGGCGATTTCTACAAGTTTCTTGAAGGTGCAAGCGCGACGCTGGCGGTGGCGAATGATGCCGTGCTCCAGAAATCGTTGGATGGCATCATCGCGGTCATCGCAAAAGCGCAGGCGACCAACGGGTACATTGATACCTGGGTGCAATTGCACATGCAGGAAACCAATTCAAAAGTTACGCCGTTCAGCGATCGTAACAACTGGGAAGTGTATAATCTCGGCCATCTGATGACAGCGGCGAGCGTGTACTATCGCGTCACCGGCCGGACGAATTTTCTGTATATCGCGCAACGCGCGGCGGATTGCCTCGACCGGGTCTTTGCGACGCCGACGCCGGAACTGGCGCTGCATGATCTGTGTCCGTCGTATTTCATGGGGCTGGCGGATCTGTATCGTGCCACGGGCGAGCCGCGTTATCTCGCGCTGGCCGAACGCATGATGGCCATGCGCGATCTCGTCAAGGATGGCATGGACGACAATCAAGACCGGATTCCGATTGCGGAGCAGGATGAGGCGGAAGGCCACGCGGTGAGGGCAAATTACCTTTACGCCGGAGCGGCTGACCTTTTTTTGGAGACTGGTGACACAAATCTGTGGAAACCGCTGGCGGAAATCTGGACGAACGTCGTCACCAAAAAGATGTATATCACCGGTGGCTGCGGCGCGCTTTATGACGGCGCATCGCCGGACGGCAGCAAGGACCAGAAACATATGACGCGCGTGCATCAGGCCTACGGCCGAAATTTTCAATTACCGAACACGACGGCTTACAACGAAACCTGTGCGAATATCGGCAATTTATTTTGGAACTGGCGGATGTTTCTCGCAACCGGCGAAGCGAAGTATATGGACGTGGTGGAGCGTGAACTTTACAACGCGGTGCCGGCGGGCGGCGCGCTGGACGGGACGAATTTCTTTTACACCAACCCTTTGCGCGTGACCGATCCATTGCCGGTGGAACTGCGGTGGTCACGGACACGCGTGCCATACGTCACCTCGTTCTGCTGCCCGCCGAACCTGGTCCGCACGCTCGCCGAATCGGCGGGTTACGCCTATGCCAAATCGGGCGATTCCATTTTCGTGAACCTTTACGGCGCAAGTGATTTGCAGACGACGCTAACGAACGGGGAAAAAATCAGGTTGTCGCAGGAAACGGATTACCCGTGGAATGGCCGCGTGAGGATCAAAATTCTGGCGGATGGAAAATTTTCGCTGAAGCTGCGGATTCCAGACTGGGCGGAGGGCGCAAGCGTGAGCATCAATGATTCGCCGGCGGACTTTTCACCGCAGCCGGAAAGTTATTTCGAGGTCCGTCGCGAATGGAAAACCGGTGATTTCGTGGACCTGGACTTGCCGATGGCCGTGCGCTTGATGGAGGCGAACCCGCTCGTGGAGGAGGATCTGGACCAGGTCGCGATCCAGCGCGGTCCGGTCGTTTATTGCCTCGAATCGCCGGACTTGCCGGAGGGTGTGAAAATATCGGACGTGCGCATTCCGTCGGATTTGAACCTGACGACGCGTTATGACCGCCATCTGCTTGGTGGCGTCACGGTCCTGGAAGGCAAGGTGCTGGTGCAGCCGCAGGAAGATTGGAACGGGAAATTATACCGGGAAATCCAGCCGGATAATCTGGAGCCGGCGGCGGTGAAATTCATCCCGTATTCCGTCTGGCAAAATCGCGGGCCTTCGGAAATGAGCGTGTGGCTGCCCCGGACCGGCGAATGAGCGCGCATTTTTCTCAAACTTTTTCGCAGAAAATCTAGGGCAAAGCTGTCTGAAATTGGGTTACCTTGGTGGTGACCATGAAAAATCTCGCACGGATTTTCTGCGGCTATTGTTTGTTCTTTTTGCCTGTTTGCGTTGCCTGCGCCGGTCCGTTAAAGGTGGACATCAATCGTGGGGATTCAAAAAACACGGCGGGTGCGACCGCTCCCGGCTATGTACAGTGGTCCACCAACACCGACGGCAGCAGCACCACTAGCAGCGGCACAAACGCGATCACCGGGAGCTTTATCGTTCCGTCCACCGGTGAAAATGTCGTCGTTGCGTTGTCCGTAACGCCGGCGGCGGAAAGCGCGGGTGGAACCGGCATCACATACACCTATTATTCACAGGTCACCACCGCGGGCTGGCAGTTGTGCAGCGACGGCGTCACGGTTGCGCCGCAGGACAATAACCAGGGTGGACAGATGCAGATGACCATCACGGGCCTGAACGGAGGATCTCACACGCTGCTCACCTATCACAACGCCGGCGATGCACCGTCCGCCCTCGGCACATTGGCCCCGATCAAAATTTATTTGAACGGCAACTACGTCACCAGCGTTACGCCTTCCATCCGCACAAACGATCTCAATACGCCGACCGTCTATCTGAATTTCACAACCGTTTCGAGCAACGACGTCACAACCGTGCTCTTCGCGGCGGACACCACGACGGGCGCGACGACGAAAAATGTTTTTCTGAACGGTTTCGAGATCGACACGCCCAACGCGCGATACCAGGCAAACACACCTTATCCGGCCAACGGCGATGAGCACGTCAACTGCGATAATACGACGGTGGAGATGCAATGGGTGCCCGCGCTCACGGCAGTTTCAAATGACGTGTATGTGGCGACCGACAGCAACTCGGTATTGAGCGCCACGCACGCCTCGGCGGCGTGGAAAGGAACGCTGTCATCCACGAATTATCTGCTTACCAACATCAACAGTTTCGCGACTTATTACTGGCGCGTGGACGAGATCAATTCCACGAACGGTGTCACCCAGGGAAATCTATGGTATTTCCGCCCGCGTCATCTGGCGTTTCCCGGGGCGGAAGGTTACGGGCAATATGCCCGCGGTGGCCGCGGCGGCGTGGTGATTGAAGTAACGAATTTGAATGACAGCGGGCCGGGCAGCTATCGGGCGGCAATTTCCGCGAGCGGGCCGCGTACGATTGTCTTCAAAGTTTCGGGCATCATCTGGCTGCAATCACAGTGCGTCGTCAACAACGGTTACGTTACCATCGCCGGCCAGACGGCGCCGGGCGACGGCATCTGCATCGCAAATTATCGCGCGGGCATGAGCGGGCCGAATGACGTCATCATGCGCTTTATGCACTTCCGGGTGGGCGATGGCGAGCAACAATCCATGGACGCGATGAGCCCGGGCAGCGCGACATACAGCATTTTTGACCATCTCAGTTCAAGCTGGTCCCTCGATGTTGCCTGTAACTCCCTTCAATCCGGCAGCGTCGGCAGCGCTTCGGCGATGACGAGTTATCAGAAAAATATCATTTCCGAACCACTGCGATATTCTTATCACTACAATGATACTTTGCGTTCGCTCGGATCCAACAATGTTTACCAACCGCACGCCTTCGCGGCTTCCATCAGCGGTGAGATCGGCAGCTACCATCACAATCTCATTGCGCACTCGACGGATCGCAACTGGTCGCTGGCCGGCGGATACGACCATAGTGTGAATTACGCCGGTTCGCTGGATATCCGCAATAACGTGGTCTACAACTGGAACGCCCGCACTACGGACGGCGGTGCGGCCCGCGTGGATTACGAAAATAATTATTACAAACCCTGTTTGAGCAATTCCTACCCGGCCTGGATCCTGCGGCTCGACCCGATCAATACGAACAACGCGGTGAAACCGCAATACTACATGGCCGGCAACGTGATGGAGGGGAAAAACTATTACACCAACAATTGGCAGATCGGGACGGCGGTTCCCACCGGCAATGGCACAAACGACTATGCCAGCACGAACGAAGTTTTGTTATCCATCACGAACTCGGAAATCTATCCCTCCTACGTGACGACGCAGACCGCCACAAACGCCTACAAAACAGTCTTATCCGACGTCGGCTGCAATTTGCCGGTGCAGGATTTGATTGACCGGCGCGTGATCGGCGAAGTGCTCGACGGCACATATCATTATGAGGGCACGAACGGCCCGAATTACATCATCGACGGCTATTACCAGCCGCTGAGTGCCGGGCCGGACAATCCGGGATTCATCGATTCGCAAACGGATGTTCACGACTATCAAGCCACCAACTCGGCGCTGCCGAATTACTCGCCCAGCGCACCGTGGCCGCCGTACAACACTTACAACATTTCCGACTATCTGGATTCCGACCACGACGGCCTGCCCGACTGGTGGGAAAACCTGAAGGGGTTAAATCCCAATTCCGCACCCGGAGATTTTTCCGATGCGAACGTCGACCTTGTCGGCGACGGTTATACGGAATTGGAACGCTATCTGAACTGGCTCGCGCAGCCCCATTATGACTGTGTCAATGGCACAACGCTGAACGTGGAACTCACCCAATACACTCGCGGCTTCACGAACAACTCGCCAGTCTACGCGGTCTTCGGCGCCACCAACGGCACTGTCACGCTGAGCGGAAGGACGGCGCAGTTCAATTCCACCGTGAGCACCAACGCGCTTGGCAGCTTCATGTTCAAAGTCACGGACGCGTCCGGTTTTTCCGACACGAACACCGTCAATATGCGTCTCATCGTTCCATCAGCGAACACGGCGCCCGTTTTGTCCGCAATCGCAACTAGTACCATAAATGCAGGTATCAATTTGCTCATCACGAACACGGCAACGGATACCGACTCGCCTCCGCAAACCCTGACCTTTAGCCTGCCCGTCTCACCTACGAATGCGACACTGGGCGCTGCCAATGGAGTCTTCAACTGGCGTCCGCTCGTCACGCAGGCGAACACGACCAATTCTGTGCAGGTCGTGGTCACGGACAATGGCACGCCGAATTTGAGCGCGACGCAAAATTTCAGCGTCATTGTGAATCCACTTGTATCGCCCAACATCGTTTCATCCGGAATTTCTGGCGGACAGTTCAATTTTTCGTTGAACGGACAAATCGGGCCGGACTACGCGGTGCAGCGTTCGACGAATCTGATGAGCTGGGACACGCTGCTTATCACCAATCCAGCAACCATGCCGTTCAACTGGAGCGCCACCGGGACATTTTTTATGCCGCAACAATTTTACCGCATCAAAGCCGGCCCGCCGCTGCCGTGACATGATATTTATTTTGTCAAAATTCAAAGTTTATCCGGCAGTTTTCTGATTACGTTTTTACGGGTAAAATCCTAATATCAGGGCATATCCAATGGCCAATTACCTGCTGAAATCAGCCCTGCCGCTGCTCGTCGCGCTGGTATGTGCTTCCTGCGTAAGCCACCGGCCCCCGGCGTCGCGCGATTCTGTTTATCTCTTCACCTCGTTTCGCGATTCGGATCAAAAATATCTCCGGTTCCTTTACAGCTTTGACGGTTATCACTGGACGAATGTGCCCGGAACGTTTTTCGAGGCTGGCGTCGGCATGAGCAAACAGTTTCGTGACCCGAGCATTGCGCGCGGGCCGGACGGCGTCTTTCATCTCGTCTGGACGGCGGGCTGGCACGGCGAGCAGGGTTTTGGTTATGCGGATTCGCGGGATTTGATCCATTGGTCGGAGGAGAAATATATTCCGGTGATGACGAACGAACCGGCGACGACAAATGTATGGGCGCCGGAAATCTTTTATGACACGGATGGAAAACAGTTCGTCATCATGTGGGCCTCGACGATTCCGGGGCGCTTTCCTGATTTTCAGGAAAAGCATGACAACAATCACCGGCTTTATTTCACCACCACGCGTGATTTCATGAACTTCACGCCGGGCGCATTATTTATGGACCCCGGTTTCAGCGTCATTGACCCGTTCGTTTTGAAGGACGGGGGAAGTTATGTGCTGGTCTGCAAGGATAATTCACGGCCGTATTTGAATCTGCGCGTCGCCTTTTCGCAATCGCCGCTGGGGCCATGGCAGGATGTATCCGCGCCGTTCACACAAAAATTCACCGAAGGGCCGTGCGCGTTGAAGGTCGGCGACGATTGGCTGATTTATTTCGATGCGTATCGTGAAAAAATTTATGGCGCGGTGAAGACGCGCGATTTCAAAACGTTTACCGATATCACGAAGGAGGTTTCTTTCCCGCCAGGACACAAACACGGCACGGCCATCCGCGTGCCGCGTGAAATTTTGGACGGCCTGCTGGTCGCGCATCCTGCTGAAAATAATCCATGAAAAAATTGATTCTCCTTTTTGCCGGCGCGCTGCTATCGGCTTCCGCCCTTGCCGCGGATACCAATATGACGCCCGAGCAGGTCGCGGCCAAATACACGGCAACCATCGAGGGCCGCACGGCTGACATTTTGAAGGTATTGAACCTCGACGATACGAATAAAATCGCCGGTGTTCATGACGCCATCATGGCGCAGTATCGCGCGTTGAACGCATGGCATTCGGAAAACGATGCGAAACTCAAGGCGTCAAAGGCGGACACAAATGCCGTCGCCCAGATCCGTTCCTCGTTGAAAGCGTTGCACGAAAACTTTCTTGATGCGCTGGCGGAAAATCTTTCGCCGGAACAAATCGAAAAGGTGAAGGACAAGATGACCTACGGCAAGGTGCAGTTCACCTATCAGGGTTATGTCACGCAGTATTCCAACCTGTCTGATGAGAACAAAGCGGAGATTTTACGGCTGTTGAAGGAGGCGCGCGAGGAGGCGATGGACGGAGGCAGCTCCAATGAAAAAACCGCGGTGTTCACTCGTTACAAGGGCAAGATCAACAATTACCTGTCGAAACAAGGGCTCCAATCCGAAAAGAAAATGAAAACACCAACGTCCGCCACCAACGCCCCGTCGCCGCAATGATGGCTGTGCAGACAATCACAGCCGGGAACTGGCGCTGCGAGATTTGTGCATTTCTTAACCCACGTTTAAAATTAAATTTATGAGCGAATGGAAATCCGATTCCGAGCTGTTTACGCTCGTCGGCCGTGAACTTTATACACCGGTCGTCGGCGATATTCTCGATGATCTTGGCTACACCCGCCAATTTTTGCCGCAGCCGGTCCAGCCGCTGCGCGAAGAAATGAAACTGGCCGGCCGCGCGATGCCCGTGGTGATGATCGACGTGTACGGGAAGCAAAAGAAGCCGTTCGGCCTGCTCACCGAGGCGTTGGACCAGCTTCAGCCGGGCGAAATCTATCTTGCCAGCGGCGGTGACATGCGCTGCGCATACTGGGGCGAAATCCTCACGGCGACGGCGAAGATGCGGGGGGCGGCCGGTGCGGTCATCAATGGTTTCCATCGCGACACGCCGAAGGTGCTGGAACAAAACTGGCCTGTTTTTTCGCGCGGGCGTTTTGCGCAGGATTCCGGTGTCCGCACGCAGGTGGTCGAATACCGCTGTCCGATCGAGGTCGGGCAGGTTTCGGTGCAGCCGGGCGATTTGGTGTTTGGCGATCTCGATGGCGTGGTCATCGTGCCCAAAAAAGTGGAGGCCGAGGTCATCGAAAAAGCGCTGGCCAAGGCGCGCGGGGAAAAGCTTGTTCGCAAGGAGATCGAGGCCGGGATGAGCAGTACGGCGGCGTTCAAGAAGTACGGAATATTATGAGCGGTAAGAACAACCATCCTGTGGTCACGGCGGTTGAGACCTGGCGCTGTCAGCGGAAGGAATCCTTATTTGATTCCGCCCGCACCGGCCGCAGCCCGATGAATTGGGACGTGGTGGTTCTCCGTCTCCACACGGATGTAGGCGTCAGCGGACACGCCACCGCGCTGGCCGCGCGTTCGAGCATCGTCACGCAGGCCTATCTGCACGAGACCATTGCCCCGGTCCTGCTGGGCCGCCGGGTCACGGAACGCGAAGCCATCTGGCACGAGCTGTGGACGATCGACCGGCATCTGACATTCTTTCCGGTCTATCTGCCCGGCCCGGTGGATGTGGCGCTCTGGGACATCGCCGCGCAAGCTGCCGGGTTGCCGTTGTATCAATTCATCGGGGAATGCCGGACGAACCTGCCGGTCTATGCGAGCAGCCTATTCATGCCGAAGACGGAAGATTATATGAAGCAGTTGCGCGACTATAAAAAGCGCGGTTTCACGGCCTACAAGGCGCATCCGCCCGGTCCGTGGCATAAAGACATGGAAATCCATCACGCGCTCCGCAAGGCTGCGGGACCTGATTACGTGTTGATGACCGATCCGGTGGCGGACTATTCGCTGGAAGAAGCCATCCGCGTAGGGCGCGATTTGGAGAAATTGAACTATCACTGGTTCGAGGAACCGTTTCGAGATTTCGAACTCGCGAAATACGCGAAGCTATGTGCCGCGCTCGACATCCCCATCGCCGGCACGGAGACGACGCGCGGCGGGCCATGGGGCGTGGCGCAAGCCATCGCCTTCAACGCCGTGGACATCGTGCGCGCCGATGTTTCATGGAAGGCCGGCGTGACGGGCACGCTCAAGATCGCGCATCTCGCGGAGGCGCACGGCCTGCGCTGCGAGGTGCATTGCACGACGATGGGTTTCATGGACATCGCGAACCTGCATGTCAGTTGCGCGATCAAGAATTGCGAATACTTTGAGCTGCTCGTTCCCGAGGAACCGTTCCGTTTCCCGATGAAGGACAGGTATCCGATCGACAAGCACGGTACCGCGCATGTCCCGCAAAAGGCCGGCATCGGCGTGGAACTGGATTGGGACGCCATTGACAACACCTGCGTGGAACACAAGATTACCGAGACCCGATGAAACCTCGCTGCTTCCAAATCCAGCCGCAGGACAACGTGGCCACGTTGATTGACGATGCGATCAGCGGGCCAGTCGAGGTCATTGGCGCAAGCCGCTCCGAACTGATCGCGCCGGAAAAAATCGACCGTGGTCATAAGGTTGCGTTGTGTGACGTGGCGGCGGGCGAAGCCATCATGAAATTTGGGGTGCGCATCGGTCACGCGACCAGGCCCATTTCCCGGGGCGCGTGGGTTCATCTGCACAACTTAACGAGTGATCTTGATGACCGCTCTGGCACGTTGGATCTTCATACCGGCGCTCCGACGGACACGACCACCGCTTATGTCTGACGCGCTGCACAACCAATCATGGCAGGGTTATTTGCGTCCCGACGGACGCAAGGGAATCCGCAATCTTGTGCTCGTCATTTACACGGTGGAATGCGCGCAACATGTTTCCTACGCCATCGCCAATGGCGAGGAAGACACGCACGTCATCGGTTTTCCTGGTTGTTACGACAATGCCTATGCGATTCGCCTGATGCTGGCATTGGCGCGGCATCCGAATGTCGGCGCGGTCCTGTCCGTGGGGTTGGGCTGTGAATACACGCAGCCGGAGAAGATCGCTGACGCGGTCCGCGCCTCAGGTCGGCCCGCCGAATGGTTTTTCATCCAGCAAGCCGGCGGCACGCGCACATCCGTGGCGAAGGGAAAAGAGATTGTCGCCAGGCTCCGGGCGCAAATCCGCAAGGAAACCCCGCGGGTGACGATGACGCCGGCCGATTTGACCGTTGGCTGCGAGTGCGGCGGCTCGGATGGCACTTCCGGGCTGGCGGGCAATCCCGCCGTGGGTGCCTTTTTTGACCGGTTGGTGGATGCCGGCGGCCGCGCGGTTTTTGAGGAAACGGTGGAGATGATCGGCCTGCGCGAGCATATGCTTGCCCGCGCGGCTAATCCGGAGGCCAGGCAGCAACTTGCCGGTGCTTACGACAAGGCGGAGCGGTATTGCCGGTCCGTCCGGCAATGGTCGGTGTCGCCGGGAAACTTCGCTGGCGGCCTTACGACCATTGAGGAAAAAAGCCTGGGCGCCTTCGCCAAGGGCGGCACGCGGCCGATTCAGGGTGTCATCCGGGTGGCCGAGCAACCGCGCGGGCCGGGTTTATGGATTCTGGACAGCGTGCCGGACGAACATTTCATGCAGTTCGGCTATACGAATCCAAACGATACGGAGGGGTTGATGGATTTGATCAGCGCCGGATCGCAAATCGTATTGTTCGTGACGGGCCGTGGCAGCGTCATCGGCAGCCCGGTGGCACCCCTTATCAAAATCACGGGCAATAGCGCGACGTTCCGCGCGATGGAAGAAGACATGGATTTCGACGCGGGCCGGGTGCTGGCGGGTGAAATGACCATCGCCCAAGCTGGCGACGCCCTGGCCGACCTGGTCACGCGGGTGGCGGCGGGCAATCCGAGCAAGCCGGAACAGCTTGGCCATCGGGAATATTTTATCATGTATAAACATCAAGAAACGCCGTCGCTCGCCGCCGGCTGCCGCGCATGAACAAAACAAAAATGAATTCCGCCTTTGATCTCACCGGCCAGACCGCGCTCATCACGGGCGGTGGTACCGGGTTGGGGCTGGGCATGGCCCGTTGTTTGGTCGCATCGGGGGCGAAGGTTGTGCTCGTGGGCCGCCGCAAGGAGGAACTGGAAACCGCCTGTGCATCGCTGGGTGAGAACGCGTTCGCGCTCGTCGGCGACGTAACTAAGCTGGAAACCGCGCCGGCATTGGTGGACAAGGCCGAAAAACTCGCCGGGCCGATCTCCATCCTCATCAACAACGCCGGGGTGCATCTGAAGAAGCCCTCGACCGAAACGAGCGATGTGGAATTTGCCGCCGTGATCCAAACCCACCTTTTCGGTGCCTTCGCGCTCACGCGCGAAGCCGGGCGCCGCATGATCGAACGCAAATCGGGCAGCGTGCTGTTCACCGCTTCGATGGCGTCGCTCTTTGGCATTCCGCTGGTGGTGGCCTATTCGGCGGCGAAGTCCGCCTATGTCGGAGTGGTGCGTTCACTGGCGACGGAGTGGGGGCAACACGGCGTGCGGGTCAATGCCATCGCGCCTGGATGGATCGCATCCGCCATGCTCGACAAGGCCTTGAGCGGGGACGCCGCACGGAAGGCAAAGATTCTTGGCCGCACGCCGATGAACAGCTTTGGGGAACCGGACGACATTGGTTGGGCGGCGGTTTATCTGTGCAGTCCGGCGGCAAAATTTGTGACGGGCGTCGTGCTGCCGGTGGACGGCGGCGCGGCCATCGGATTTTAAATTGAGGAGATGATGAATAAACCAATCCTCCGGCACATCGCCAATCTTTGGACGCTCATCGGGCATCCAGTGCCAAAGCGTGAATGGTCGCTCGACAAAAAATTGCACGAGATCAAAAAGGCCGGTTTCGATGGCGTATGCTGGGGCGGCAGCAAGGAACTTGGTGAAGGATGCAAGCTGCACGGGTTGATTTTTGTCGGCGGCATGGCTTCGGGTAAGGTGAGGGTTTTTTCACGGTTGCTACGCGAGCAAAAAGATTGCGGCGCGTTGCATGTGAATGTGCAACTGGCGCATGATGAAATGCTGACGCCGGAGGCGTTAAAGCTGGCACTGGCGTTGAATCGCGAAGCGGAGAAGATCGGTGTGGTGCCGGAAATTGAAACGCATCGCGGCACGTGCACGGAGACGCCGGAGAAATTTTACGCGCTGGCCGATGCCTATCAGAAAAAGACCGGCGCGCTGCTGCCGGTTTCGTGGGACTTTTCACATTTTGCGGTCGTAAAGCATCTCGTGCCGGAAAATTTTGCGAAACGTCTTCTCGTCCGGCCCGACTTGATCCAGAACGCGCAGCAATTTCATTTTCGTCCATTCAACGGCCATCACGTCCAGGTGCCGATCACCGATCACCAAGGCAAATTGACGCCCGAATTTCAGGACTGGCTGCCGTTCGCCGAGGGGCTCCTGAAATGCTGGCTGGCGGGAAACAAAAATTCATCGCGCGAAATCTTCATTTGTCCAGAGCTTGGACCGCTTGCGGGCGGCTACAAGCTTTCAACTTTTCCGGATAGCTGGGAACAGGCAAAAATTTTGCGCGCTGAAATCGACCGTCTTTGGAAAAAACTCACGGCCAAAAATCTCAACCATAAATCAAACCAAACATCACCATGATCAACATCACCCAAGAACAACGTGACCTTTACCAAAAGGAAGGCTACATGATTCTGCCGGGCGTCATTCCGCCCGACCTGCTGGAAATCCTCCGCGAGGAATGCTCCTATTACATCGGCTACATGGATGCGCTGATGGATTCGAAGGGCGTCAAAAGTGTCGGCATCACCCATCGCGGCAACCGTTACTTCATCAACAACCGCTACCGCTTGAGCAATCGCCTGTATCAATTCATTTTCAGCGATCTGATGGCCAAGGTTGCCGAGGCGACGGTCGGACCGGATGCGCAATTGTTCCATGAGCAATGGGTCGTGAAGGGGGCGGAGCAGGGGATGAAATTTGCGTGGCATCAAGACAGCGGTTATGTGAAATGGTATGACCCGACCACGAACCACAAGCCGTACGTCACCTGCTGGTGTACGCTCGACGCGGTGAGCGAGGAGAACGGCACGGTTTATATCCTGCCGCATTCGCGCGCGGGCACACGGGGAAAAATCATCGACCATTTCAAGGAGGAAGGCTCCAACGACCTCATCGGCTACAACGGCAGCGACCCCGGCGATCCGCTCATCGTTCCCGCCGGCAGCATCGTGGCGTTCGACAGTTTTGTTTTCCATCGCAGCGGGCCGAACAAAACAAATCGCATGCGCCGCATTTATCTCCCGCAATACAGCGGCGCGCCGATCAACCGGCCCGACGGCAAGCCGTGGGCGATCGCGACGCCTTTCTTGAAGGCTGGAAAGAATATTTATAACCATTCAGAAGACACCGAGGCTAATTGGGGGCCCTTCCCGGACAAGACGAAGGAATCAGTGTAAGCCTTGGGCGAACGCGTGGGGAAATTTCTCCGCGCGTTTCCCGGTCTTTGCGATAAAATTTCAATAATGAAAAAACTTGGCCTTGGCGTTCTCGGTCTCGGGGAAGGACGCAGCATCATCTCCGCCGGGGTGAACAGCGACC
>Ga0210388_10001348_pt1 | contig 19307 bp, 22 predicted proteins | sample IncBWC19OmetaG_FD_155485 | JGI IMG/M metagenome (GOLD analysis project Ga0210388, IMG submission 155485) | Forest soil microbial communities from Barre Woods Harvard Forest LTER site, Petersham, Massachusetts, United States - Inc-BW-C-19-O ... | reverse complement strand
GAAGAGAATGCAGCACCGGCGATTAAGACTGGCATCGAACAAATGCTTTTACCGCTCCAGAAATTGGTGGACAAGCTGCTAGGCCCTGCTGCAACCGAAGTTGGATTGAGTCTTAGCGACTCCCTCAAGGTGTGGCGATTCAAGCGCCAGATTCGTTTGCTTCAGGAAGTCAAGAGATTGCTTGATCAGAGTGGTCAAGACATCAAACCCATCGCCACCCGGCTGTTCTTTCCAGCTCTCGAAGCCGCATCCATCGAAGATGACGATGAAATGCAAACACGGTGGGCTGCCTTGCTTGCTAATGAAGCGATCAGTGTTGGGCCGGTGCATCCGTCTTTCATCGACATCTTGAAACAACTGGCACCTGGTGACGCACGGCTCTTGGACAGAATTTCCGACTCGTGTACGTCCACAAATACACACACCATTCAATGGTGGATGATTTCCCCTAGAAGTCAAAACCGGAGCAACGAGAGCGAGATCAGGGAGCCATTGGCAACCTTGTTCGCTTGGGGTTAGTGGTGACGGACTATGATCTTGTGGATACGAATAGACAACTCAAAATCGTGGGGGGTCACGCTCAACTACTCAGCACACCGAAACTCAAAGAAAACGACACATTAAGCGATGTTGCTGTCAGGTTCGTCCAGGTGTGCCGCGCTCCGAAGCAATCAGCACGTTGACTTGGGGTTGGAGTCTTACTTGACGGCGAAACATCTCGCCGCACTTGGGACATTTCATCGAAGTCCACACGTCGGATCTCTGCGGGTGGGATTGAATAACCGCACTTGCCTTTTACTCCGCTTGGGGTAGTCTTCCCGCAGGAACGCACCCCGGCGTGCCAGAACGCGAACAAGCCCGGATTGGGTTGGTACTCGCACTTGAGTTTGGGCAACTTCTGTTGATTAAGTTTGCCAACTGGAAAGCAAATGCTTATCGCGGTTTTTCGTGAGAGTCATCATGCCTAGCAAACAGAAGATCAATCTCGAAAAGGTGCTGGCCTCGCTTAACACCCTCTGCTCAAAATGCGGCTACTCAATCCCTCCGGCTGAGATTTGCCGGTTGGACACCGAAAGAATGAAGTGCCCGAAGTGCGGTGAGATTTTCGCACCCTCTAAACAACTCTGATGGGCGGAACCTTCGCGCCTCTGTTTTGCTCACCCTGATTTATTCGGCGTGGTGCGGATCGGGAGGATCGTTCTGTGCCGCGCGCACCCGGTTGAGGTAGCAGCCTTCGTGAACAACGTGCCCGTTTTCATCCGTGAATCGATCTCGCGTCAAGTCAACCGGCTTGTTGCAGATTGGGCAAGGGGGAGCAGAGTCGTAGAAAGACATGATGGCTGACTTCTCCCGTGAGGAATCAGATTGGCAGCAGTCTACCGGAATCCCAAAATGGAAAAGTGTGCAATTTTGCTCACTTTTCGGGATGAGGCTTACGCTTGGGCGGCTCAGGGGGCAAGAAGAAACGGTGCCTTTCTTCAGGGATCATGTCTCGCCCTAGGACTTTCTTGAACCGGAGCATAATTTCTTCGTGGGTGAGTGATTCTTCTGGGTCGGATTGGGCGGTCATAGGCCCTCCTGTGCGGATAGTCATTGCACAAGAGACCGAAGCACAGGAACCCGGAACGGCGGAGGGATGTGTAAAAGACTCTTGCAGTCTATCACTTCTTGTTGGCGCGTTCCAGCTTCGCTATTTGCTTCCGCAATTCAGCCGCCTGCTTCTTAAGTGTTTCCGCGTGCTCTATCAACTTGGCTGCTGTTGCCAACAACTCATCGGATTCGCGGCGAAGCTGTTCGGAAGTAGTCTTATCATGCACGGGCTGTCCTAAATATCTGGCTTCGTCGTCGTCGCGCTCGAATCAGCCTCAACAATGACAGCTACCTCAGCTCCCTGTTTGAGTGCGGCCTTCTTGCCTTCCGCGTCAACCACGACATTTTCAATGCGAATTTCTCTATAAAGAGGGTCAGCACCTTTAACGTCAATCTCCGCCTTCTCTACTTGGCCTGGAACGATAGGCTTTATGACCTTCTGGACGGTCCCTCGTAGCTTCTGACGCTTCTTGTTCATAGCAGCCTCGCTGAGGGGAATTTGATGGGCTGAAGAACGACATTTTAACACTACGGCAACCAATACCGCGCAATGGGAAACTAATCCGCCGTGTCTGGGAGAACGACTCGTGGCACCCCGGCAAGGCAGGTTAAACGAAAGGCAACTCAAGGCACTGAGCGACGAACTCGCAACCTTGATGAAGCAACAGTCAGATGCCCGTCTGACCGACGTTTTCATTCGGATGAGCCAAAAAGAGATTGACGCCTTCGATCTCAGACAAGAACGCATCTCGAAGATTCACGTCATCCTTAGCGAACACGACGCCAAGCGATAATTTGGTCGGATACAGAAGGCTCATGCCTCCTAGACAATCAATACGAGCAATACTTTATGACTGCCACGCGCCGGCCAGCCGTAGCATAGCGCGGGAACATGTGATCGAAATTCACTCCTTCACCAACCAAGCAAAAGCTTCCTCGCGGGTTTCAAAAGCAGGAAAGTCGCGCCTCGAAAAGCTCTTCAGCTTCTTGGCGAATTCGTCAGGGAAGTAGTTCGCACCCACCCATGCAGTTTTCTTGATGAAAGGCTTGTCGAAGACTGCGGTTTCCTTCATTACTCGAAGGGCTTCTTCGTCAAAGGACGCTTTGGTGAAATCGGAGAGTATCAGGATCGAATTACGCGGACGGGTGGTCACAAGCTCGGGAAGAGCTCCGATGATCTCGTGCACCTGAGACGCCGAGCAGTTTGATAGGTCTACCAGGAGAATCTGTTTGCCCTGATGAGTGATGAACCGAGTACGGTCGGGGGTCAAGGCGGAACTTCCTTCCTCCGGAGTAGAGACCCCCTCACAAGGTTTCCGTTCCGAATCGGAAAGCACTTGTAAATTCTCACGTCCGGTTGACTAAACCTAGCACCGAGAAGCACCGAGATCAAGACCCAAGCGCCTGCTCCGCGTGGCAGGGGAACCCACGCGCATACTGCCAGCGAATTTTCCTGGGTTAGGTACTTAGAGGAAAAAGGGGAGTGGAGTCCCGAACTTCAGGCCGGAGCATTCTAGCCAGGGAATTTCATCGCCGCGAACGCCCGCCGCCCAGCTAAACTCCATGGGAATCCCAAAAAGACTGATTAAGAGCTCGATGAGTGTAAACGCCTGTTAACAACAATAGACCGCAGGTCGCGTCGCCGATTCGACCGGAATCATCTCGTCCAACTTCCCATAAGCCGACTTCGGGGGAATCTGCGGTGCTGCTGGCGTTGCGCGACATGGAAGAGACCAGTTTGCGAGCAATACCAACATAAGCTCTAGGGGGTTGATCGACGCTCCCAATGATGCTTTTTGGGTTGTTGCGTGATCTGCCTTTGCGTGGTCTGCAGCAAAGGGTTGTCAGCGATTCAATGCCGATCGCCTGAATTCGGAAGGAGAGCGGCCATAAGCTTCGCGGAACGCAGCGCTGAAATGGCTGTGACTGGAAAAGCCCAGGTCCTGGCTTAGATCCGTCAGGTCGTCATAGTGAGCGAGAAGGTCCAACGCTCGTGCAAGCCGCAGGCGCAACTGATAGCGATATAGGGGGAGCCCTTCTACCTGTTGGAAGACTTGTGTGAGATAAACCGGAGAGCCGCGCACCTCAGCGGCAATTTCGGCCAACGTCCAACGTCGCGACAGATCGCCCGCCAACACAAGCTTCACTCGGTCCGCCAACCGCTGCCGTCCGAAAGTTGCTCCCGGGGCGTGAGTTGTGCGCCGGCCCAGAGCCCTTTGTAAGAGAGTCAACGATAAGCTCTCTGCTTCCAGGGGTTCCGCGACTTTTTGGCGCAGACTGTGCCGTAACAACGCCACGAGCGCTTGGGTCCGTGCGTCAATCCGCAGGCGCGGCGGGCGAAACAAAACATTCGCGCCGTCGCGCAGAAAGGAACCCGGCGCTAACTCACGCAGCATTGCTTCGCTGATAACCAACGTCAGACTGGCGTCACCACCAGGAACAGGGTGACTGATCCGGTAGCCTTCAAAGGCATTGAAAAACAGCACTTGGTTCGCTTCGCCTACGGCTTGGTCATGTCCAACATGCCGCACATATACGCCTCTGTACGGAAATACCAATTGCGTGGTGGTCGTGCACTCTTCGGCGCTCTGATGGCGGCAGGTACCCCTGCAGTACGTGTCCCGAATTACAACAGTTGGAGATCTCAGCAAATATTCAGCAACAAATTCGGGGACAAGCTTGGTTTCGTCTCTTAACGTCATACTCTCGACCAAAACGGATGAGCGGTTTTCGTTGGGGTGCTAGGAGCGAAGACCAGATTTTAGGCTATCACGCCCACTCGACAGGGGCCTAGTGAGTTTCGCCGTTTCGCATCCCGAAAGTGAGTTACATCACTGGATCTCAATCGAGATGCATTGCACAAAGCGACTCCAGAGCGTCCCGGCGTTTCATTGACTCCGTCCTCGATCTAGAATCGGGGGCCGGAGTACATCCGCGGCCCCTGCGCTATTTCTTGCTGCGGCGATTTGAGGGGAGGCACTCAATGAGTCTCTGACAGCTCACTTTGCGATGCTTGTTCTTCCACTAGCAACCAGTGTGCACGCAGTTCCTTGTCGAATTCCTGCCAGCGCTCTTCCGGGAAAAAGATTCTGGCATCTTTGAATTCGACACGACGACGAGTGCCCGGGATGTTCTGCGCAAGCCAGTGCGACCACTTCACCGGGAAATATACGTCATCCGTGCCCCAGACGATCAACGTTGGCGCCTTCAACGTTTTTAGCTGTGGCTCAACGGCAAGAGTGTGCCTGTTGTCGAAAGCTGCCAGGAATCGTTCCAGGTCGTGCGTTCGCTGGGAGTTCTTAACGAATGGACGCAAGTACGTTTCGATGCTGTCGTCGCTTAACTGTTCCGGATGCTCGTAGGCTGGTCCCAAGGCCTGGGGCGATCGATAGACACTCTTGTCCACCAACATCGCATCGAGCGTTCCGCGTAAGCCTCCACCGGCGGCCATCGCGAGAAATGGCTTGAAGGCCTCGGGCGGCCAGTTATCGTGGGTGTCACAGTCGGTAAGTGTGAGGCTCCGCACTCGTTCCGGATACAGTGCTGCAAAAATCTGTGAAATGCCTCCACCGCTGTCATTGCCTACGAGGTCGACCTGATCGATGTTCAAAGCATCGAGAAATTCCTTGAGCATCTTTGCATTCGCGGTGACCGACACGTCCTGATTCGGCGCGATTTCGGTGCCGCCGTGCGCCAGCAAGTCCACAGCAATGGAGCGCCTAATATCCGACAAATCCGCTAACTGGTGACGCCACAAATGGCTGTTCAGCAAAACTCCGTGAACGAACAACGCAACCGGGCCAGAGCCTTGCTCGACATAGCTGATACGGCCTGACGGGGTCTGCACACTGCGCCGCACGGGCAAAGACTTATTTCCAGGCGCTGCCGTTGCAGTCAATCCTTGTTTCGAAGTCACCGTGTTTTCCTTTCCGTGCGCATCTCCCAACACCGCCACGCTCAGGCACAGGCTCGCGATTAGAACGCTTGTCCTTCGAACTGCGACGAACTGGGCTAGCCGACGCCGCAGGCGATGAACGCTCGTAAGCAGTAGATTCACGTCCATAGTTCAGCCCTCCCTTGACGAAGAACTGGCTTCCTTCAGCTTCTGGGCGCATTCGTCGCAACACACTTCGACCGTTTTACCGCCGATTTTGACCTTGATGGCACCCTCATCTAATTTGCAGTCGCATGCTGCACAAGTTTTCTCGGCCATGATTTATCTCCCACTAGATTTCCCAAAGATCGGGTGAACTCAGTAGGCCACTGAGGGCGAGAGAGCCGCTATCAGAATCTTTAGCAATTTGGCGGAGACCCGCACTAACGGGATGGAGGTGCAAAAAAATCTCGTCCTTAGTCCTTCGGTGGGTAGCAGGTGGATTGTTGCCAAACCCACATGCTGTCCAGAAACGGGGGTACGTTCTCTGCTCGTCGCGGTCCTTGTTGGTCCCACAGTCGATCTCGTTAGCACATTTACGTTGTTTCGTCGTGCGACGAAATACGACCCGCCCGTGAGCGAGGCCGAGTTTCGTCAGATGGGGAATATGACCGTAAACGAGATGGATGCTGCGCTTGCCAAAAGGCGCATTAAGATGACTCGGTGGGACTGGCTGAGGGACTCAGTTCAGTATTCGTATTTCTGGAAGCAGGTTGCGCGTGACGCCATAGTGCCTAGTTGTGGCGTGTTCCTATCTTGCATATGGATCGGCTGGATGGAAAGAAGACGCGTGCAGTGGCTAAAGGGCGCTACCTAGTCGCGTGGTTGGCGAAAAATCGCCATTACACTCATTGACCCCTGCCTAGGTCGATCCTCAATGAGTGTAATCGCCTGATTTCGACAACAGTGCGCAATGCGTCCCGAATACCCGGTTTGCCGCTTCGCGCCCAGTGGGGTTAAGCTCATGAACGGTTGGGTACTATGTCAGTTTTCCCGATCTCAGATTCGCGCCTCCAAGCAATATCTGCCAGTTGCCGTCTGGGGGCTTTGCTCCTGGTAGCAGCTGTGACGTCGGCATGCGGCTCGGGCGGGGGCTCAACGAAGCCGGTGGCACCCACGATTGTGACGCAGCCCGCGAACCAGAAGACGACGGTCGGGCTGACGGCAACCTTTACTGTAAATGCCGCCGGTACCGGTCCTCTCCAGTATCAGTGGAGCAAGAATGGAACGGCGATCTCGGGAGCCAGCAGCGCTTCCTACACCACGCCGTCTGCCACGCCTGCCGATAACGGCGCGACCTTCGCGGTGATCGTCACCAACTCGATCGGCTCGGCGACCAGCAATCCTGCATCGCTTACCGTAGGTCCGCGAGCGCCCAAGCCCGGCGACTGGCGCTTCCAGGCATTGGATCTTCCTGCCTTCGTTCCCGGCGTCTCTACCTTTCTGCTGGGTGGGACCGAAGTTCCGTATCCCAATGCGGTTGGCACGCCTCTGTCGATGGGCGCGGCTCCGGCGATTTGCGTTTCTGGGGTTGTGGAGGACTGTGCGTGGGGTTATTCCGTGTATGGCGAACCTGCGGGCGTGTCTGGAATTTCCGCCTACTACCTGTCGGATTCATTCACCAATCTCGACGCCGACTTGCAGACTCTGGCCACGCCGAACAACGTGATCACTTCACTCGATCTGGAACCCGCGAACAGTGTGTTCGGCGTCTCCTGGTTGCAAACCAGCGCCGCAGGTGGATTCACCGTTATCTCCCAATCGATCGATCCTGCTGGCGTCCAAGCCGTGGTTTCACAACTGGGAGAAGAGAGCCAAGTGGTCACTGCATTAACCTTTAACGCCGGCCAGGTGCAGACTCTCGCTTATAGCTGGCAGGGCGACACGACGACGATCTACGAGGCGAAAGCGGTCGCCGTCACTGGCGACAACTTCATCACCGAAGCCACGAGCCTGGCTGCGTCCGGTTACATCATCACCGCACTGGGGGGCGACCCGACCGACGGTCTCATCCTCATAGGTACTCGTGTCCAAGGGGACACCATGCCCCGTCCGATCCAGTTTGTCACGCCCTCCGGAACGCAGGGACAACTCGACCAGACCGTACAATTTACCACGCAGGAACTCTTTACCGCAGCCGGGCAGAACTGGATCAATCAACAATAGGGTGGGACTCCTCTCCCGCAAGTTTTCGATAGTTTCCTAATTGCTGAAAAATCGTCATTACATTCATTGACCCAGGCGAGGGGGTTTTGAGTGTAATCGCCTGTTTTCGCCAATTGACTTCCGGCTTGCCCGTCCGTTTACCCGTCGTCTGACCGTAATCCGCAACAGACGCTGATGCGGTGGCCGAGATTTCCAAGGTTTCAGAAGCCGGGTGTCACGGCGGACAATATCCCTGCCGTGCGGGCGTGCTATACCCTAGATGAACGCTGCGACGCGACTGTAGGTTCGGAACCGAATGAATCGAATGGCTGCATATGCGCTAGGCGCTGCAATTGCGTCTCTGGTCTATATTGCGTGCACAGCTGTTGATATCACCGCTGGGATCTGGACGGGTTCGATATTCCAGTTTCCGATTTCGAACACTACTTCAAGCCGGTGGCCGAACGTTTCCGGATCAACTACAACCTGGCATTGACAAACTACCGCCCCAAGATCGCCATCCTGGTTTCCGCTTATGACCACTGCCTTGTCGATCTGCTGTACCGGCAGAGGACAGGCGACCTAGCGTGCGAGATCGTCATGATTATCAGCAACCACCCGACCGCCAAACCGCTAGCCGACTTTCATCACGTCCCCTTCCATCTGCTAACCAACCCCCAGGACAAGCGCGACTCTGAGCGGGAAATGCTTGAGCTACTCGGGCAGGACGTAGACCTTATCGTGCTCGCGCGCTACATGCAGATCCTGGGACCGGATTTCGTCGCTATCATCAAGCTTTCGAGCGGGGCGTGAAGCTGATCGGGGCCACCAGTCATTACGTCACCGCCACTCTGGATGAAGGACCGATCATCGAGCAAGACGTGGTGCGCGTTTCCCATCGCGACACAGTCGAGGACATGGTAAGCAAAGGTCGGGACTTGGAGAAGGTCGTGCTCTCACGCGCCGTGCGCTGGCACCTGGAAAACCGCGTCCTGGTCTACACGAACAAGACAGTCGTGTTCGCTTAGAAACTGAATGAAATGGTAACTGTCGAAATATCCCCCTTTACACTCATTGACCGGGGTCACCTCAATTCTCAATGAGTGTAAACGCCTGTTAACAACAGTTGACCTGCGAAGTGCCGGTTTCTTGGCGTCTACCGGTGGAAGCGCCACGCGTTGCTCTGCTAGCCTATCGTGATGCAGAACCCCGTCAAAGATCGCATCGTAAAGTTGCGGGAAGAGATCGCTGAGATTAGCGAAGCCAATCGGCTGTACGTGGAAGGTGGCAGAAAGATACCGGGAACGGGCGATCAACCTCATCCCATCTGATCGCGACAGCCAGCTTCCGGTTGGCCCCAACTGCATCACTTCCTGCGAGCTGATTTCCCATTTCTAATATCAAGGAGTCTCGCTTCGATGACCTATGTTGTTGGCATTATGTGTTGGCGTTAACTTGCCGACCAGAACTGTAGTCGATTCCGTCAATACACTAAACACTGTATGCTTCGGATGGAGGCTTGCACGTGACACGAATATTCGTCGGGAGAATCCTGATTCCGATATAGTCATTGCTGCTCAGAACGATGCCAAGGTTACTCGTGAACAAGCCCGGAGCGCCGGTGCAAACGGCTTCGTAACAAAATCAGATTTAATCCGATATTTGCTTCGGGAGATGGGGAGACAATGGAAAACAATAGCAGCTTGGGCGAGACAAAAAATGCAGAGGCCAACGGTGAGCCCTGGTGCGGTCTTTTAGCTGACGCTGCGCCTCGCGATCACATCGTCCAGCTTTATCAGGATCAGCAATTTCTCAATCGGGCCGTCTGCCGCTTTGCGGCTGCGGCAATTGCCAACGGCGAAGGGGTAATTCTAGTTCCGACGATTGCACATTGGGACGCTTTTCGGCCTCGATTGGAAAGCGAGGGCGTGGATGTGAAAGCCGCGGAAAAGCGCGGACAACTAACGATTGTTGACGCGGATAATCTGCTGCCCACGTTTATGTGTGACGGGATGCCGGATTCGCCTGTTTTCCTGGGCTTAGCTGCAAACGTTGTTTCGGAAGCTCGCGGAGACGGTCGTTACCCGAAAGTGCGCTGGTGGGGTGAAATGGTTAACCTTCTTTGGGAACGCGGCGACGTTGCCGCGAGTATGAACCTCGAAGATTTATTCGACAAACTCGCGCACGAGCAAGATGTTTCGATCTTCTGCTCGTTCTTAATGGATAACTTCAACGGAGACGTGCACGCTCGCATGCTGCCGAGACTCAGCGAGAATCACTCCCATCTTATTCCCGTCGAAGATTACTCTCGGCTTGAGCGAGCCGTGTCCGAAGCACTTCGGGACGCCGTTGGCCCGGACGAGTCCCGTGTCCTGGAGGACCGACTTCTGTCGCGCTATCCCGGTGGATTTCACATGCCGCGATCTCAGGCGCTGCTTTTGGCGTTGCGTCAGACTCTTCCACTGGTAGCCGATGATGTGCTGCAACGGAGTCGCACGCTGTATCGTGCTACCGGTTAAATAGAGATACTTCATGGCCAATGATGACGAACTCTCTGCAGCCGGCGCCGTGTCAGGCGACGCTACGACTTTGGGCGGGATGACCGCCAACGAGATCGGTGCGCTTGATGCCGTCGATGTTCCGATAATTGTAATCAGTCGCAAGTGCACAGTTGCCCGCATCAACCGGGCCGCCATGACGGTGTTTGGCCTGAAGTCTTCGGATCTCGGTTGTTCTCTGAGCAACACTCTTGCGGGCGTGAAGGATCTCAATAGAATCTGCACGCGGGTCATCACTGACGGAGCACCACACCGGCTCGAAACCCGCGATGGCGATAGATGTTTTCTTCTCCGAATAGCTCCCTACACCGGAAGCGATCGCCAAATTCTGGGAGCGGTGCTCACATTCACGAATGTCACGGCGTTTCGAGCAAGTATCGAGCAAGCCATCTACGAACGGGAATACACGAAGGCAATCCTTAACACGGTAGTTGATCCCGTGGTTGTTCTCGACGCCAAATTGCAGGTACAGACTGCGAACCGGGCCTTCTACACCATATTTGGAGTTTCGCGGGATGAGACGCAGGGCATTTCGATCCGCAAGATTGGGAATGACGAATGGGAAACCTCCGAAGTGTGGGAATCCATAGGAACAACCCTTTCTGGTCCTAGTGAATTTCACGCTGTCGAGATCGACCGCGAATTCCCCACTGGTAGAAGGACGCTTGTGCTCGACGCACGCCGCTTGGCGGGAGCCAGGGATTCTCTTATCGTTCTCACATTCCATGACGTCACCGAGCGGAAGCAGGCAGAACGGATAACCTCACTATTGGCTGCCATTGTTGATTCTTCAGATGACGCTATCATCAGCAAGAAGCTTGATGGGACCATAACCAGTTGGAACAAGAGCGCCGAGCGCCTGTTCGGATATAAGGCAGAGGAAGCCCTCGGTCAGCATATTACGCTCATCGTCCCGTGGGAGGGACGTTCAGAAGAAGAAGACATTCTGAGGCGCCTGGCCGGAGGCGAGCGAGTCGATCATTTCGAAACAGAGCGCAAATGCAAGGACGGCACTACCGTGGACGTATCACTCACGATTTCTCCCATCCGCGACGCGGCAGGCAGGGTCATCGGAGCATCAAAGGTAGCCCGCGATATTACTGAACGCAGGCAGGCGGAGCAAGCACTGTCCGAACAAGCTCGCCTACTAGACCTGAGCAATGATGCCATCTTCGTTCGCGACGGCGAGGATCGCGTTACCTATTGGAACAAGGCTGCGACGGAACTCTACGGTTTTACCCGTGAGGAAGCGTTGGGCCGAGTAACCCACGAACTGTTGCGGACCCTATTTCCCGCGCATCTGGGAATGATCAACGAACAACTGCACCGCGATGGGCGCTGGAACGGTGAATTAGTTCACACGAGGAAGGATGGCGCGAAAGTCATAGTCATCAGCCGGTGGGTGCTCGATCGGAAAGCTGATGGAAAGGTGCTGCGCATTCTCGAGACCAACAGTGACATCACGCAGCAAAGGCGAGCCGAGAAGGCATTGCGTGAAAGCGAAGAACGGTTTCGCGCACTCGTGAATGCCAGTTCTGACGTGGTTTATCGCATGAGTCCCGACTGGAGCGAGATGCGCGAGCTCGACGGGAGGGGGTTCATCGCGGATACGGGGAAGCCAACGAAAGCTTGGCTGAACGAATATATTCACCCCGACGACCAACCGCTTATGCTGGGGACGATCCGTGAGGCAGTGCGGACAAAAAGCATGTTCGAGCTTGAACATCGTGTCCGACGAACGGATGGCACGCTCGGCTGGACGTACTCGCGGGCGGTTCCCCTACTCGACGTAAACGGCAAGATCCAGGAATGGTTCGGTGCAGCTAGCGATGTTACTGCTCGCAAAGAGGCAGAAGAAAAGTTCCGGAATCTGGCTCAAACACTTGATGCAGAGGTGCGGGCTCGCACCCGAGAACTGGAGGGGCAATCCAACCGTGTGCGCCGGCTTTCCTGGCGATTGCTGCGAAGCCAGGATGAAGAACGCCGGCATATCGCGCGCGAATTGCACGACAGCGTTGGTCAGACATTGACTGTACTCGACATAAACCTTGAACTATTCATGCAAGAGTCGGGGTACAAGTCATCTGAGGTTACCTCGAAGATTGAAGAAATCCAAAAAACCGTTCAACAGTTGCATCGCGAAATACGCACGACGTCTTATCTATTGCATCCGCCGCTGTTGGATGAGAGCGGATTATATTCCGCGATCAGTTGGTATCTAGAAGGGTTTCGGGAACGCATCGGACTGGAGGTCCGCTTTGAGATTTCGGAGCAGTTTGGAAGGCTACCTAGCGAATTGGAACTTGTGATCTTCCGGCTTCTGCAGGAATCTTTGACAAATATTCATCGACATTCAGAAAGCAAGACCGCTTCGATCCGAATAGATCGGGAATCGAATCAGATCACTTTGGATATCCGGGACCAGGGAAAGGGCATGCCGTCCGAACGGATGGCTGAGATTCAATCGGGACGCTCGGGTGTTGGAATAGCAGGTATGCGGGAACGCCTGCGTCAATTCGAAGGGACGATGAATATCGAGTCGGATAGCTCCGGGACTCGCATTTTCGCGACCATCCCGCTCCCCAAAGCTACAGCGCCAGAGGATCAGAGTAAGGCTAAACCCTTGCAGGCAACTGCGCCAGACTTTTGAATACAGTCTGCAAGTATCCGGACGCATGACGGAGAAACGGAAACATGCCTCTGGAAATCGGCGCCCGGAAACGCGCCTAGCGTGATGTTGCTGCCGGTTTGTCGGCAGCCCGGAGGTTATCCGAGCTGTTTGCTGGTGCCCCATCGCCTCAATTGACGTAACATCCCGATTACACTCACATGCCTATCGAAGCAGAAGCGGACCATCACGTGTCAGAGATCAAATGTACAATTGCGACAGAAGAGTCGCAGTGGAGCATCGGGACAGGAGGGACAGTTTCAGTAGAGGTTGGGCTTCAAGGAAGTGCGGAGACGCCCGTGTTACCTTCTTTGTTTCTCACCGCCCTGCCGAAGAAGAACGATGTAGGGCATCCTGAATATTGGGCTCCGTTCAATATCGCAACCGGCGCAAGCAGCAGCGAGTGGCAGAAATTCGGTCCTGATGTGCAGGCACACCTAATTTCTGTCCGCCTGGCCCCGCACCGACTGCTCTGGGCTTCCACGAAGTCCTCCGTCTGGCCATCCGAAAACATCGCCAAGGTCGTGTTGCCCGGAGTGTACAGCCTTCAGGCTAGGATTGAGATCAAAGGGGGGAAGACCGTGCTGTCTAATGAGGTGAGGGTGATGGTTCTGAAGTAGACAGGGCCGCTCGGCCTCTTAGCATGCTTCCCGCAACGACCAACTCGTCGAACAAGCCGACCTCGACTTCGTTGGGCAGCTGTACATATGACGCAAACGGCAATACCCTCTCCGACCCCAGCGGCAAGTCCTACACCTGGGACTTCGAGAACCGGCTGGTGTCGGCGGTCCTGCCCGGCACGCGAGTTGCCCCAGAAACGGCCTTCTAGGAAGTTAGTCGGAGAAGCCTAGGCTTCCCCGGCGTGCTCGATGGTCGAAAAAAGGGGGCCGACGTTCGATACCGACCCGCCTGCTAGAACGATTGTGAGAGTCGGTTCTCCAGGAACTCGCCCAGCTTGGCCGTCGCCTTGAATTGCGGGATGGGATCTAGTTCTTTGAATGCCGACGTGAACGCATTGGAGAGACTCCAGATGGTTCGCGGGCGAAATTCCTCGTACCTCGGCTCGAAGTAAAGGTCATGCACCATGCGGGCAAGGTGTTTGGGAGCTTCCAGTTTGCCCTCCACAAACGCCTCGTAAATGACCACCTTCACGGTGACATCCGTTAGTTCACTTTTCTGCCAGGCTTCCACCTGCCTTCGCATGGGCTCGAAGTTTCTCTGCATTCGGTCAACGCCCACCGAGATGCAGTCGATGAGCGAGAACGACTTCGAATGTTTCGCGAGCACCGGCGTGAAATCCCCGGCAAACGCCATGTTCGAGCACACGAATACGCGATATCCACAGGTCATCGCCAAGCGCATGCTCTTGTCGTGGGAGTTGCGCAAGCCGATGGAGAAGCGGCATCCCTCCATCTCGGTTGCCAGATCGAGGACGCCAAACGCTTTCATGCCGTCAGGGGAGACCGCATACTCATCATGGACGACCCCGATGTGGCGAAAGCCGAGCGTCTCGATCAGGGCGTGCACAATTTCGTGGTGCGGGACCGGGCGGTGAGTTTCCGTTGCCGCCGGTGTCGGCACCAGGGTTAGTTCTTCGCGGCCAATGGTTCGGCCGCAGTAGCCAATTAACGTGCTAGTTTCTGACATACTTCTTTCCTCCTTGGTGATTTGGAACGACGTTCTTGAAGCCTTGAAGATTGGAAGATCGCTGTTGCAGGACTCAGGAGAGCGGGCGGTTCAAATGCGCAACTAAGATGCTGGCAGTCAAATTCTCAGGGGACGTTAAAAATGGGTAGGCTTCGACGGCGTCAGGGCGACAGCCTCAGCACCTACCGCGATTTACCGACGACATCCCTTCCCGGTAACGTCCGCTGCGGTAATGCGGGAACCGGTTCATGGTGGTAGCGTAGGTTCCAATAGTTCCACGAGCGAGGGTCGAAGATTCCAGCCGGGGGATCTTTCAAGACCAGATCGAAATCGGCTTCGGAGTAATACTTCATCGCGGTGGCAATGTCCTCAAGAGTCCCGTAGGTCATAAGGTATGCGAGGAACAATTTGGGGTCTTGGAGCGTCTCTTCGGGCGTCTTGAACCAAACCACACGTTTCGCGACTCGCTTGAGGTCTTCGGAATAGTTCATCATCCCTCCTGTCGGCCCAGACGAGGTCTAGCAGCAACAAGCGGGAGTTCTTTTAGGCTGACCGAAGTTGCAGCCGCTAGCAGTCGCTTTTGAATTGCCGGCGTCAGGCTCGGAAGATCACCATCCTCGAAGTACGTTAGCGCCTTGAGGCTGAGCGCTCCATTGAAGTTTTTCCCATAGATCGCCGCTGCGGCCCCCAAGCCCTCCGCTAGGCTCATTCCCGCGTCGAACGCGGCCACAATATCCCGATAGTCCTTCGCCCTGGACTGAACCGTCTTCAGTCTTGAGGCGAAAAGATCAAGCAGAGACGCGATCGGAATTCCGTTCTCCTCGGCGATGTCGGGATCCTGTGCCCGTTTGATTCCCAAAGATCCAAAGAATGAGAGTTTTACCGGCCCATTCCGATCGACAAGGGCGGTGAGCGTGTTTTCTTGGAATTGGGTCATTTCGGCGTGTTTCAGGTAGGGGATGCCATCGCGCAGTGAATCGGGGAGGAATGGCTCGTTCGAGAAAAAGTCGAAGTCGGCGGATTGGCGGTGCCCCAGCCGCAATGCCAAAGCGGTGCCTCCATAAAGCACGAATGCCTTCGGAGTGTCTCTCAATTCAGCCCAAAGCTGCCTCTGAGGCTCGGGAAGAATGCTCAGATTTGGTGTGAACATTTCCAACTCCTTGGGGCTGGCCTTGCATCCTTAATCAGTTTAAGCCGCCTTTTGTACGAATGACCGAATGGCGCCGAGACATGCCTCTTATTTTGCCTGATTTACCTCAAGCTGAATAGCGATGGCTGTTCGGGCACCACGGATCTGGCTCGTCGTCTTCTTCCAGACGATTGCGGTCGCTGTCCGAAGATAGCGATAGACGTGGGGTCCATAGTTCTTTCAACGATGCCCGCGGGGGCGGACTGGGTATCCAGCAAGGTATCCGGCATTTCGATAGACGAGGTACCGTCGTCCCTATGAGAATTCGTCGGGAACAGCTTTTGATGTTCTGTACTGAGGGCTCTCCAAACGGAGTCGGCGGTGTCGCCGATGCCGTTTCGCTCGACCAGTTCCCGCGCCATCGCCGACAGCATGTCGTCGTCTTCATCCATGCTCTGCAATCCCTCGCCGGCAAACTTGCCTTCCATGGTGAGAGCTACGAGGAGCTTCTTCCCCATGAGGCGCAAACACGATGTCTGCATCGTCCCTTCGCAGCACAGGAACTTCACGCGCACCGGTCGGCGCTGGCCGATTCTCCAGGACCTGCGGCTGGCTTGCCGCAAGGTGTGCAGTGAGTATCCGGACTCGTAGAAAATGATGGTCGGAAAGTCCAGCAGATCGAGGCCGGTCTCCACCAATCTGGGATGGCAGATCACGACCTGGACTCCGTCTTCGACCTGTCTTGCGTACCACGCCTCGCGCTTGGATGTGTCGACACTGGCTCTCAGAACTGCAGTGCGGAGCCCTTCGTTGCTCAGGATTCGTTGAAGCCGGGCTGTAACGTCGTGCTTCTGCGTATACACGGCAAAGACCTGGCACCGCCGCCCCTCTAACAGTTCCTTCCTGATCTCCTCGATTAGCTTGCGTTCCTTGGAATAAATGCGGTCGTCGGGAAGATCGCGAGGTTCAGCAATGACAAATCGAACCTTACGCTTGAGCTCCGGATCGAACTCAGTTCCATACAACGTCCCAAGTCCATAGGGGTAATCGGGATAAAGCAACAGCGTGTTCAGCATTGTGCTCAGAACCGACCGGTTGCCGCGGTGAGCTTTCAACGCCTTCCGCATGTCCTCTTCGAGTTCGCGGTACGCCTCCCGCATGGGAGGGTCCATCGGTACGCTCAGATAGGTTTCCTCGTATCGTGGGAGTTCCCCTGATATGTCCTCCAGGAACACAAAGGCGCACAACTGCATGAGGAATTCGCCAAACAATAGAGGTGATGCTCCCGGCTTGCGCCTGACCGTGCTCGTGGCTCTGGCTTTGGAGCAGGCATTGTTGGCGGGTTCGACCTTAGTGATGGTTTCGAGAACACCATAGTCCTGGATGAAGGAGCTCCGTCCCGTCGTGCCCCACTCGTAGCCCTGGTCCTTCATCCGTCGCGCTTCGAGGCGGAAGAGCGTGTTGAAGAGATCATCCGCATAGCCGCCCAGCAGTGTGCCAGTCAGCCCGACGATCCGGTCCGTGCAGGAGGCCAGAGTGCCCAATGCATTGCCTTGCGCCGTGTCGCCAGCCAGTTGGTGAATCTCATCACAAATCGCATAGTCAAACCATTCCGGCATGTAGCGCCCGATGAATTCAATCGGAGCCATGCGGTGGATCTTGTCCGAGTCCGCCTGCCACAGTGGGCTGTGCAGTGGGCGACAAGACTTCTCTCCCGTGATCTCGATGGTCTCGGCAATCTTGACCTTCTCAAACTCACCGGCCGTTAATCGGCTGCCGTCCACGATCACCGGCTTACCTGTGTCCGAATTCACGATGCAGCCAACGTATGGTCCGGAATGTGGCACCCGGTAAGCGTGGCGCCAGAAGTAACCCAGCTTCGCTCGCTCCCGTCCGACAATAAATAGGGATGGTCTGCCACACACCGATAGCCAGCGTTTTCGAGAACTGGGCGAATCCTTGCGCAGCCGCAACTCGCTCAACGTTGTATGCAAGCCTTCCCGCACGATGCGTCCCTGCCTCAACCGCACTTCGTTCACTCCGTGAAACTCGTTCTCGTCGCCTCCATTTCGTAAGTCATCGATCAGGAACACGCGCAGTCCCGGCAGTGTCAGAAACGCCTCCCGCGCCCACTTTTCGACCAGATGAGGTGGAACCATCGCTAAGGCGGTGAACGGACTTCCTCCGCTGTGGACATGGATCGCTCCGAGCGAGATCAGTGTCTTGCCTGTACCGCATTCCGCAACCACCATGGCGGTCCGCGCCCGCTGCCAGCGTTTTGCGGTTCCCATGATGGCAATGGTCTGTGCGGGAAAGGGCTTGCGTAGCAGGCCTTCAATCCGAGGTGAAACGGGATCGTCGAATTGATGAAGTGCCGGATACTCCTGAAGGATGCGCTCTCCGAGTAGGGTCGCGTGGGCACGCATGTAGTCGTAGATGGTGCAAAGTTCGGGCATGGCAATTCCTCAGCGAGCGAACGGACGGACTCGAGCACGAGAGTGAAGAGAAAGAAGGAGGACTATCCTACGTTGTACGCCAGACGTGAGGAGAAATACTCCGGGGAGGAGGAAACTTTTGCGCCATCTTCATAACTTCCGAGTAGCCCGTCACTCGCCCACAAACGCCCAGGCAGCCCGACTCTCCCTAGAAACCAATTGTGGGGACTAGGAATGTCGCGGTCCGCGTGCTAAGTTATTCGGCCATGCGAGTTCATGGATTGATTCTGGCGATTGTTCTTATCGGTTTTACTTGCATGGCGACATCGCAAAACACGGTCGCCCGCGAGCGCCGGCAGCGAGCCGCCGCTACGTTCCGCGACGGGATTCTCTTGTTTCACGCCAGTTCCGAGCTGGATCCCACAGCTGATGGTTTCCGCCAGGACCCTTTCTTCTATTACTTCACGGGCTTGGGGAACACTGTGGGGGCCGTGCTCGCTATCGACGGAAGATCGGGCGAAAGCTGGCTTTTCTTGCCATCCAAACCCCCGTTTTTGAGGATCGGTCTACAGCCGGAAGTTCAGCCCGGACCGGAAGCAGCAAAGCGCTTGGGCATCGAACATGTCGTTGACTGGTCCGAATTGGAAGGGTTTCTAGCCTCACACGCCGGCCAATCGCCGCCCTTGTACTATGGCGACGATCTGTCAATATTCGCCGAACTACCAGCCAACCTTCTCAGCCCGAAGTCGCCCCAAGCTCCGATCTGGGTGCAGATCATTCTGCAAAGATGGCCCGCCTTTGAAGCCAAAGAGTCGGGAGAACGAATCGAGGCCCTTATGGCAGTTCAGAGTGTTGAGGAAACCGCCGCTCTGCGCTCGGCGGCGAAGGCGACTGTGACTGCCGTAATGGCCGGAATGCGTGCCATTCGACCAGGCGTATCGCAACGGAGCGTCGAAGCGGTGGTCGAAAACACATGCTGGAGCGTGGGTGCACATGGTTCCTCCTTCTGGCCGTGGGCAATGGCAGGAGACAATGCCGTATTCCCGCGGCCTTTTACTTCGCTCGCGCGATACGATCACCTGAACCAGAATATGCGCTCGGGCGACCTCGTGCGCCTTGATGTGGGATGCGAACAGGACCACTACATAGGAGATTTGGGGCGGACGGTGCCGGTCTCCGGTCACTATGACGAGGATCAGCG
>Ga0210388_10001343_pt1 | contig 19319 bp, 19 predicted proteins | sample IncBWC19OmetaG_FD_155485 | JGI IMG/M metagenome (GOLD analysis project Ga0210388, IMG submission 155485) | Forest soil microbial communities from Barre Woods Harvard Forest LTER site, Petersham, Massachusetts, United States - Inc-BW-C-19-O ... | reverse complement strand
CCACACCAGCTGATCGAGGGCATGGTGATCGCGGGCAAGGCCGTCGGCTCGCACCGGGGCTACATCTATATTCGCGGCGAATATCGCTACATCATCGACATCATGGACGCCGCCATCGCCGAAGCCTACGCGAAGAATTATCTCGGCAAGAATATCCAGGGCAGCGGCTTCGACTTCGAGCTCGTCACGCATACGGGCGCCGGCGCCTACGAATGCGGTGAAGAATCCGCGCTGATGGAATCGCTCGAGGGCAAGCGCGGTTACCCGCGCATCAAACCTCCATTCCCCGCCGTCGTCGGCCTTTACGGCTGTCCCACGGTGATCAACAACGCCGAATCGCTCAGCACCATTCCCGCCATCATTCTCAAAGGCGGGGAATGGTACGCCGGCCTCGGCACGCCGAAAAACGGCGGCACACGCCTCTATTCGATTTCCGGCCACGTCAATCGTCCCGGCATTTACGAGCTTCCGCTCGGTTTTCCGCTGCGCAAGATGATCTATGAAGTCGCGGGCGGCATCCGAGGCGGCAAGAAACTGAAAGCCGTGATTCCCGGCGGCAGCTCCTGCCCGCTGCTTTCTGCCGACGAAATCGACGTCGCCATGGATTTCGACTCGGTCGCCAAGATCGGCTCGATGCTCGGCTCGGGCGGCACCGTGATCATGAACGAAGACACCTGCATGGTGGACGTTGCCCGCCGCATCATGCATTTCTATGCGCACGAATCCTGCGGCTGGTGCATCCCCTGCCGCGAAGGCACGGCGTGGCTCAAGAAAATGCTCGACCGCTTCCACGCAGGTGCCGGCCGAGAGGAAGACATTCCGCTGATCGACGAGCTGTCGAAAAACATGCTGGGGCGCACCTTCTGCCCGCTCGGCGATGCCGCCGCGCTGCCCACGATTAGCATCGTCCAGAAATGGCGCAACGAGTTCGAAGATCATCTCAACGGCAAGTGCGCCTACAATGCCGCCGACATGATCGAGGCGGCGCGGTAAGAGCGAGTTTCGGTTTTGGTTCTGGGCTTGTCCCGGTGTAGGTTTTGCCGTCATCCTCAGCGAAGTCGACGGATCTTTCATCGGCGTCGGCGAGGAGCGGGCGGTAACGAGGAATGGGAACGGTAATGGCGGACCAAAAACAGATCGCCTTCACAATCGACGGCAAGCCGGTAACGACCACCGCCGGCACACTGGTAATCGAAGCCGCCAAGACCCAGGGCATCGAAGTCCCATCGTTCTGCTACTACCCGGGCCTCGCGCTCCAGGCCGCCTGCCGTATGTGCCTCGTCGAAGTCGAAAAGATGCCCAAGCTTCAGACCGCCTGCACGCTGGTTGCAACCGAGGGCATGGTCGTGAAAACCGCAACCGACCAGGTTCACAAAGCCCGCAAGGACATGATCGAGTTCCTGCTATCGAACCACCCGCTCGATTGCCCCGTCTGCGACAAAGGCGGGGAGTGTGAGCTGCAGGACATGACCTTTCGCTACGGTCTCGACAAGACGCGTTTCGTCGAGGAAAAGCTCCACACGCCCGAGCAGAAATGGTCGCCGCTCGTCTACTACGACGCGCCGCGCTGCATTCTCTGCTTCCGCTGCGTTCGCGTATGCGACGAAGGCATGGACGTGAAAGCTCTAGGCGTCGGCGCCCGCGGCGTGCTCTCCGTGATCCTGCCCAACAAGCCCGACGAACTCGCCTGCGAAGAATGCGGCATGTGTATCGACATCTGCCCGGTCGGCGCGCTCACCAGCGGCACCTATCGCTACCAGACGCGCCCCTGGGAAATGACGTACGTTCCCGAGCCGTGCGCGCACTGCTCCAACGGCTGCAAGACCACCCTCAGCGTGCGCAACAACGAAATCCTCCGCGCCAACAATCGCGATCATTCCGGCGTCAATGGCGAGTTCCTGTGCGCCAAGGGCCGCTTCGGCTACGATTTCACGTCGAATCCGGAACGAATCCGCCAGCCGCTTGTGCGCCGCAACGGGAAGCTCGAGGCGGCGAGCTGGGAAGACGCGCTTGAAGAAGTCGCCCGCCGCATCAAGCAAGTCCACGTCGCCAACGGCTCCGCCGCGATCGGCGTGATCGGCTCAAATCACACCACAAACGAAGAAAACTACCTGATCAACCGTTTCGCCCGCGTCACGCTCGGCACCAACAACCTCGATCATCACCGCACCGCTGATTACGTCGGCCTGGCCGCCGTGCTCGGCCCGCGAGCCAAGGATTCACTCGCGACGATGGCGGATATTTACAACGCGCCCGCCGTGCTCCTCGTCGGCAACGACGTGACCCAGCAAAATCCGCTGGTCGCTTGGCAGATCCGCACCGGCGTCCGCCATCACAATTTGAAGCTTTACGCAATCAACTCCCTGCCCAGCAAGATTCACCGCCAGGCGCAAATCGCCCTGGAAGTCGCCAAGGGCGCTGAACACGAAGCGATTACATGGCTCAACAGCGAAAAGGGAAACTTCGACGCGAGAACTACGGAAGCGCTGGTTCGGCTCAAGGCCGCGCTCGAAGCCGAAAAAGATGTCGTCGTCCTCTTCGGCGCGGATATTCAGGGCGCTGCAATCCGCGAACTGGTTTCGCTCACCGCGCGCTTCGGCGGCAAGACGAAATTCATGGCTCTCGGCGATTATGCGAATTCGCGCGGCGCCTCCGACATGGGCATCCTGCCCGACCGCCTGCCCGGCTACGCGCATCTTTCCGATTCCGCCGAGCGCTCGCGCTTCGGCAAGCTCTGGGGCGGCGAAATTTCAGACAAGCCCGGCCTCACCGCCCGCGCCATGATGGAAGCGGCCGTGGCCGGAAAACTGAAAATGCTGTACGTCGTCGGCGCAAATCCGCTGAAGAGCTTCAGCGTCTCGCAGCCCGATCGCCTCGCCGGCCTCGAGCTGCTCGTCGTGCACGATATGTTCTTGACCGAAACCGCGCAGCGCGCCGACGTGGTTCTTCCTGCCGCCTCGACCTATGAAAAAGACGGCTCGCTCACGAACACGGCTGGCGAAGTCCAACTGACGCATCGCTCGATCGACCCGCAGGGTCCGCGCAGCGATTTCGATCTTCTGCGCATCCTTTCACACCAGCTCAGCATGCTGGGACTCGGCACGCCGATCCGCCTGCGCACGGCCGAGGCGGCGTTCGAGGAAATTCGCCAGAATGTCGCTGGTTACGATCTTTCGGCGCCCGCGCTGCTCGCCGGCGGATCCGAGCTTGCAATCGCAACCAGCAAGGCGCCCGAGGCGGCGTACGAATCGCCCGCGGGCGCGGTTTTTTCTTCGCAGGATTATCTGTTTACGAGCGGCACGCTAGGCCGTTATTGTTCCAGACTCACTTCGACCAACGAGGCTAAACAGACGCCGTGGAGTTCATCTCCCAGCACCCAATCCTGGTGGCAGCGGTAGTCAAGATCGCCGTTCTGCTGTTCATTGTAATGACGGCCTTGGCCTACCTTACGTGGCTCGAGCGCAAAGCCATCGCGCACATCCAGTCCCGTTGGGGCCCCTACAACGTCGGCGCGCACGGCCTGCTCCAGCCGTTGGCCGACGGCATCAAATTCCTTTTCAAGGAAGACGTCACACCGCCGGCGGCGGATAAGCTTGTCTACGTTCTCGCGCCATTTCTCGCGCTCGCTCTAGGTCTGTCCGCCATCGCACTGATTCCCTTTGGCCCGCCGTCGGTCCGCTTTCCCAATGGCGAGCAGGTTTTTTCCGTCGTAGACATCAACATCGGTCTGCTGCTGCTGTTCGCCATCACTTCGATGGGCGTCTATGGAGTCGCGCTCGCCGGATGGTCCTCCAACAGCAAGTATCCGCTGCTGGGCGGTCTGCGCAGCTCCGCGCAAATGATCAGCTACGAAGTCTCGCTCACCGTTTCCGTTGTCGGAGTCATCCTTCTGGCCGGCACGCTCAATTTCAACGAGATCATCGCCGGGAACGGCCAACCCGGCCAATTCGGACAGACCGGCCATTGGTTTCATTTCATTCCGCGGTGGTACGTATTCCCGCAGATCATCGGCTTTCTCTGCTATCTCACCTCGGCCATCGCCGAAACCAACCGCGTGCCCTTCGATTTGCCGGAGGCCGAAACCGAGCTCGTCGCCGGTTTCCACACCGAATATTCCAGCTTCAAGTTCGCCATGTTCTTCATGGCTGAATACGCGAACATGATCACGGTTTCGTGCCTGGCCACGATTCTCTTCCTCGGCGGCTGGCTCTCTCCGTTTCCTGATACCGGCATCTGGCACTATCAGATTTTTCTGCCGAGCGCGGGGCTCCTGGCACTCGCGGCCTACTGCGCGTGGAACACCGTCTCGGAAATGCGTGGCATCGCGCGCCTCCAGCTCGGCGTGGTCACTCTCCTCGCAGCAGGAGGCGGGCTGATCTGCCTCTATCCTCCAATCGCCGCGGGCGTACAGGGTCCGTTCTGGTTCACCACGAAAATCCTGGCGATCCTGTTTTTCTATATCTGGATGCGGGCCACTCTGCCGCGCTTCCGCTACGACCAGCTGATGTCCTTCGGTTGGAAGCTCGTGCTGCCCGTTTCGCTCGCCAACCTGGTGATCACTGCCCTCGTCATCATCCTCTGGCCATACGTGAGGCACGGATGATCCCCATTCTCATGTTCATGGTCTGCGCGGCGCTCGCCGTCGCCGGCGCCGTGACGCTGATCTGGGCGAAAGAGCCCATTCATAGCGCTCTCGCCCTTGTCCTGGTGATGGTGGCGTTGGCGGTGCTTTACCTGCTGCTCGGCGCGCCGTTCATCGCCGCCGTACAGATCATCGTCTACGCCGGGGCGATCATGGTTCTGTTCGTCTTCGTCATCATGTTGCTCAATGCCGGTGTCGAAGAGCGAACGAATTTCAGCAAGCTCGCCATACCGGGCGTCGTACTCGCTTTCGTTCTGCTTCTCGAAATCGCGCACTGGATGTTTCATTCTGCGATCGGCCGCGCCCTTGCCAACGGCGCGAACGCTCCTACGACCGAGGCCTCAACCTACGCGCTTTCCGAGATGCTTTTCCGGCAATACCTGTTCCCGTTTGAGGCCACTTCGATCCTGATTCTGATCGCCGTGCTGGGCGCTTGGGTGCTGGCGAGGAGGGAATCGTGACCGCGATTCCCATCTCCTGGTATCTGGTCTTGAGCGCCGTGCTCTTCGGCCTCGGCGTCGTGGCCTTCGTCTTCAAGCGCCACATTATTACAATTTTCATGTCCATCGAGCTGATGCTCAATGCCGTCAATCTCGCGTTCGTGGCCTTCGCGCGGGCGCGCGGCGCGCTGGACGGCCTGGTTTTCGTTTTCTTTGTGATCGTTGTCGCGGCGGCCGAAGCGGCTGTCGGCCTGGCGATCGTGATCATGCTCGCGCAGAACCGCCAGTCCATGAACGTCGAACGCGAAAATCTGCTCAAGCTCTAACACATGTTCCTACTCACCCATCTTTGGATCATTCTCGCGCTTCCGCTGCTGGGATCGGCGATCAACGGGCTATTCGGAAAGACGTTCTCGAAATCCCTGGTAAATACGGTCGCCGTCGGCTCCGTTGCGCTCTCGTTTCTGGCCGCCGCAGAAGCCGTCCGCGAATTTTTCCAGCTCGTGCCGGCGCAAATCCCGTTCGTAAAGAGCTACTTCACGTGGATGCTGGGCGGTGAAGCCACGGCTCATCCCTTCCGTGTCGATTTCGCGCTGCAGATCGACCAACTCACCGTGGTCATGCTGATGGTCGTCACTTTCGTCGGCATGCTGATCCACATCTATTCCACCGGTTACATGGCGCACGAAGACGGCTACTACCGATTCTTTTGCTACCTCAACCTGTTCATGTTCTTCATGCTCACGCTGGTCACCGGCGCGAATCTGATCGTCATGTTCGTCGGATGGGAAGGCGTGGGCCTGTGCAGCTACCTGCTCATCGGCTTCTATTTCCTGAAAAAATCCGCTGCGGACGCCGGCAAGAAAGCCTTCATCGTCACGCGCATCGGCGACTTCGGCTTCACCGTCGGCATCTTGATGGTTTTCGCCACGTTCGGCACCGTGACATTCGGCGAAATCTTTCCGCAGGTCGGCAGCATTTCCACGCCGGTGCTCACAACGATCTGCCTGCTGCTCTTCACCGGAGCGATCGGTAAATCCGCGCAGCTTCCGCTCTACGTCTGGCTGCCGGACGCGATGGAGGGCCCTACGCCTGTCAGCGCGCTGATTCACGCCGCCACCATGGTCACCGCCGGCGTTTACATGGTCGCGCGCATGAATCCACTGTTCTCCCGTGCGCCCGTCGCCATGCTCGTTGTCGGTATCGTCGGCGCGATTACCGCATTTTATTCCGCCACCATCGGCCTGGTGCAGACGGACATCAAGAAAGTCCTCGCCTATTCCACCGTCTCGCAGCTCGGCTACATGTTTCTGGCTTGCGGAGTGGGCGCGTACGCTTCCGGAATCTTCCACCTGATGACGCACGCGTTCTTCAAAGGGCTGCTGTTCCTCGCAGCCGGCAGCGTGATCCACGCCATGGGCGGCGAGCAGGACATGATGAGGATGGGTGGCCTGCGCAAGAAAATACCGATCACTTACTGGACCATGCTGATCGCCACGCTCGCCATCGCCGGAATCCCCGGCTTCGCGGGCTACTTCAGCAAGGACGCGATTCTCGAAGCCGCGCAATCAGGTCCGCATGCCAATCTGATTCTCTGGCTGCTGGGCGTCGCGGGCGCCCTGCTCACCTCGTTCTATATGTTCCGCCTGGTGTTCCTCACCTTTTTCGGTGCGCCGCGCTACGACGAGCACAAAGTCCACGTCCACGAATCGCCAAAGAACATGACGGTTCCGCTGGTGATCCTCGCGTTCCTTTCGATCTTCGGCGGATGGTTCGCCGCTCCCAAGCTCATCGGCGGCACCGACTATTTCGAAAGGTTCCTGGCTCCGGTGTTTGCTTCATCGGCGCCTGTTGCCGATACGGCCGCTGGATCGGCGGAAGCCCTAACTCCGGCCATGTCTCTGATGCATGCTCTCGTTAGCTGGCCCGTGGCCGTCGGCATTCTCGGCCTTCTGGTCGCCTGGTACTTCTATATCAAGCGGCCCGACATTCCGAAGAAGATGGCCCAAAGCGCCCACGCGCTCTATCAGCTGTTGCTGAACAAATACTACGTCGACGAAATCTACGCTGCGCTTATCGTGCGCCCGCTGCTCTGGATTTCAACCAACGTGCTCTGGCACGTTGTCGATGAAGGCGCGATCGATGGCGTTGTGAATGGCACCGCCACCTTCGCGCGCGGTTCCGGCTCCGAAGTTCGCAAAATCCAATCGGGCAACACGCGCAGCTACGCCGCCTGGGTGATTCTCGGCGCGGTCGGCTTCACCGCGCTGCTCTTCGGCCTGCTAGGGGTGGCGCACTAACATGGCGAACCTCCACTGGCTCACCATCGTCACCTTCTTCCCGCTGCTCAGCGTGGCCGCCCTGCTGGTGCTGCGTTCCGAGGACCACATCTGGATACGGCGCATCGCTCTCATTTCCTCGCTCGTCGAGTTCGTGTTCTCGCTCGGCCTGCTGCGCTACTTCGACTCGGCAAATGCTGAATACCAGTTCGTCGAATACCACAACTGGATCGGCGAAACGATTCATTACCACCTGGGCATCGACGGCATCAGCCTGTTCCTCGTCCTGCTGACGACTTTCCTCACGCCCATCTCGATTCTCTGCTCCTGGGAATCGATTCAGGAAAACGTGAAAGGCTTTTTCGTCGCCATCCTGGTGATTGAGACCGCCATGATCGGCGTGTTCGTCTCGCTCGATCTGTTTCTGTTCTTCGCCTTCTGGGAACTCACGTTGATCCCCATGTATTTCATGATCGGCATGTGGGGCCACGATCGCCGCATCTACGCGGCCGTGAAATTCATTCTGTACACGATGTTCGGCTCGATCCTGATGCTGGTCGCGATTCTGTGGCTCTACGGAAAGGCCGGCACGTTCGACCTACCGGACATTCTGTCGCTCATGCAGTCAGGCCAGCTTTCGTTTCCGCCGCACACCGAAACCCTGATGTTCCTCGCGTTCTTTCTGGCGTTCGCGATCAAGGTTCCGCTCTTCCCGCTGCACACCTGGCTGCCGGACGCGCACACTGAAGCGCCCACGGCAGGTTCCGTGATCCTCGCGGGCGTGATGCTGAAGCTTGGCACCTACGGTATCCTGCGTTTCTGCCTGCCGCTGTTTCCGGAAGCCGCGCATCGCCTCGCGCAGCCGATTGCGGTGCTGGCGATCATCGGCATCGTCTATGGCGCCCTTGTCGCCACGGTGCAGACCGACTTGAAGCGTCTGGTCGCTTACACGTCCGTCAGCCACCTCGGCTTCGTCGTGCTCGGCATTTTCGCGTTCAACACCACAGCGGTTGAGGGCGCAATCTACCAGATGCTTAACCACGGCGTCTCGACCGGCGCGCTCTTCCTCGGAGTGGGAATGTTGTATGACCGCCGCCACACGCATGAAATCAAGCAGTACGGCGGACTTGCCACGCCCATGCCCGTGCTGATGTCCTTTTTCCTGTTCATTTGTCTCTCGTCGCTCGCCCTGCCGCCGCTCAACGGTTTCATCGGCGAGTTCCTGATCCTGATCGGCACGTTTCAGGTGCATCACGCGTGGGCTTCGTGGGCTGCCAGCGCCGCTGTGTTATCCGCGATCTATCTGTTGTGGGCCTATCAGCGCGTGGCGCTTGGCGAAGTAACGGTCGAGAAAAATAAATCGCTCCCCGACGCCTCGCCGCGCGAGCGCGTAATCCTGGTTGTGATGGCCGTCGCGATTCTGTTCATGGGCATCGCTTCCCCGCTGTTCACTCGCCGCATGGAAGTTTCGGTGAACAACACGCTCGATATGACTTCGTCGCCGCGCAATGCCGCGCGTCCGGCGGTTGGATCGCCCGCGCGGCGTCTCGTTGCGGTGCCCGCTGCGCCGAATCCGACCGTTCAGGCCGCTCCGCCTCAGGTTGACCGCGCCGCGGTCGCCGCGCTTGTGGAAAGGCGGGCGGCACAGTGATGTCCGGCCAGTTCGCCAACTTCCACAGGCTCGCCCCCGAAGTGCTTCTCTGCCTGTTCGGCATCATCGTCATGATCGTCGACCCGTTCGTGGGCGCCGCGCACAAGCGCATCCTCGGCTGGGTCGCGTTCGTGGGGACTCTTTTTAGTCTCGCGGCCGTGTACCGGGCAAGCCTTTTTCCCGGCATGGCCTACGACAATCTGATCAACAACGATTCATTCAGCATCTTCGTGCACGTCGTCGTCATAGTCGCTGCAGCGCTTGCCATCCTCGGCGCGATCGACTACCTGGACCATGAAGGCCTCCAGCGCGGCGAATTTTACGCGCTCGTTTTGTTCGCGGCCGCCGGCATGGGAATTCTCGCCAGCGCGAACGAACTCGTTACCGCTTTCGTCGGTCTCGAGATCAGCTCGATTGCGAGTTATGTGCTCGTCGGTTTCCGCCGCAAAGCGCCGCAATCCAATGAAGCCTCGCTGAAATATTTTCTGCTCGGCTCGTTCGCCACGTCGTTTTTCCTGTACGGCATCGCCATGGTCTACGGCGTCACAGGTACCACACATATCGACGCCGTCCGTGACTGGCTCGAAGCTGAGATCGCCGCCGCGGGGCCCGGCAGCCACGTTCCGGCGCTGGCGATCCTCGGACTGGGGCTGATGTTCGTCGGCCTCGGATTCAAGGTCGTCATTTCGCCGTTCCATATTTACGCGCCCGACGTTTACGAAGGCGCGCCGACTCCGGTTACTGCGCTGCTCGCTTCCGGCCCCAAGGCTGCGACGTTTGCGCTGATGGTCCGCATCTTCTTCGTGGCGTTCGGCTCGGCCAGCCACGTCTGGTTCTGGGCGGTTTGTGTTTCGGCTGTGCTGACCATGTTCATCGGGAATCTCGGCGCGCTGATGCAGACCAACGTGAAGCGCATGCTGGCGTATTCCTCGATCGCGCACGCCGGATACATCCTGGTCGCATTCGCCGCGTACAACGTGCTGGGCGCGGCGGCGATACTTTTTTATCTCGCGGCTTATGTACTCATGAAAATTGGCGCGTTTCTGGTGGTCACGCACCTGGGTCAGCAGGATGAAAAGCGGCTTTCGCTCTATGAATATTCGGGTTTGGCGCAGAAACAGCCTGTGCTGGCCGCGGCGTTCTCGCTCTTCCTGTTTTCGCTGCTCGGATTGCCGGCGACCGGCGGGTTCCTCGGAAAATTCTTCGCGTTCCAGGCGGCTCTGGACGTCCGCGACAAATGGATCGTGATTCTGGTGATCATCGCGGCAATCAACAGCGTGATCGGGGCGTACTACTATCTGCGCGTGATCATCACCATGTATTTCCAGTCACCCTCGGTCGAATACACGCCGACGCGCGTCGCGCCTGCCGTCGGAGTTGCGCTGTTCCTCGCCGCCATCGGCACGGTCTACCTCGGCATTCTCCCCTCGCGCGTGCTGGAGTTCGCGCATGCGGCGGCGGTATCGCTTTTGAATCACTGACGCATCCCATAGAACGTGCACCGATTGTTTGCTTTCACTGGCTTACGGGCATTTCTACTTGTTCTCACTGTCGAATGGAGATGCGAACGCAAGCTGTAATCGCGACGGGCGATCCGCGCCCGCGGTTCGTCCTAGCATAGCGACAGCGGGGCGGAAACAGCCCCCGGCTCACGTTCATTTTTCGGATGCTGGCAATGGAACCTACCCGAGTGGTGGCGTGCGCGTCAGGAACCGAAAGGAACTAGGCTCCGAATTGCCGCAGATGATGGTCCAGATGCTTGTACAGCAGCTCCGCCCACTCCTCGGGCGTTAGCCTTCCGAAAAAGGCGTGGGGATGCGTGGTGCATCCCGTTGGACCGGCCGCCGTAAAGCGGTCGATTAACCCGCACAGCCGCTTTCGTTCTGTTTCCATGTCCCGTTTATCCTGCACCACAAGATCGGGGGCCGTGGGCGAATTTCTGCGCATCGGTTCGTCGTTGTGAAGTGCCAGCCGCTTCACTATCCGCCCGATGATGCGTCCCACAAACATCCGCGGTGGGATCCTATCTCCCACCGCCCACTCCATGCTCGCGGAGCAGTGCGCCACAGCCTGCGCCGGACTCATCTTGCCCCACTGCCGCGGGCTATCAGAACGCAGCCGTGATAGCCGTTCCTTCACTTCTTTCGCTCTCTCCACTTCAAAGAGATTCTTCATGTTGGCTCGCTCCTCGTTGTCCTAGGGTTACGTTTTGCGCGCGACTTCGCTCATGAGGGACATGACGTTGCCTTCGGTGTCGCGGAAGAAGAAGATCCAGAGATCGTGATCGGGCATGGCCGCGATGATTTCGGGCGGCTCAACAACGGCGGCACCGGCGTCGAGCAGGCGCTGGTGCACGGCCTGGACATCAGGAACCGAAAAATAAGGGATGCGCTGGGGTGGTCGAATTCCTTGTTCTTGGGTCGGTCGAGCATGATACGGATGCCGCCGCAATCGAAGAACGAGAGCTGGCCCGCGCCGCAGAGGTAGCGGAGGCCGAGGACGTCGCGATAGAAGGCGGTGGCGCGTTCGACGTTGTGCACGGGGACGGCGATTTGGCCCGGCTGGATGGTCCCCACGGCTCTCTCGTCCGCGGTCATCGAGATTTACCTCCTTGCGCGCGCTGTTGAAACAGTACACCAAGAAAAAGGCCCGGGACCGCTGTGCGGCGATCCCGGGCTTCGCGAACTGAAATGCTTTGCGCTGCTTGATCGGGACTACTTAATCAGAACGATGACCAGCGCGTACAGCGTGAGCGATTCGATCAGCGCCACGCCGATGATGAAAGCGATACGGACCGCGCCGCCGGCTCCCGGATTGCGCGCCGTGCCTTCGCAAGCGGCCGCAGTCGCGAGTCCCTGACCGATACCGCAACCCGCCGCCGCGATTCCCAGAGCGATCGCCGCCGCCACGCCGACCCAGTTCGTCGCGTGTTCGGGCGCCGAAGCCGCCTGCGCAAACGTGACCGGAGCCACGAGCAACGCAAGCACTGCAATCAGCATTACCGCTGCTACTTTCTTCGTCATCTGTTTCTCCTTGTTATGAATGTGCGGCCAGGAGGTGGTTGCCGGAAGTCCGGGGGGACGACCGACCTCACGCTGGCTGCGTTTGTTGCCCGACTTGATGCCGGATTAGTGCTCTTCCGCGGATGCGAGTCCGAGATAGACAATCGCCAAAATCGAGAAAATAAACGCCTGCAAGAACGCCACGAACACATGCAGCAGCGCGAGAATGATAGGAATCGCAATGGGCACGATGCCGGTCGCATATCCCCACACGTTCTTGCTGCTGAAGAAAACAAAGACCGCCAGCGACAGCGCCAGGAACGAAACGTAAAGCAGCTCGCTGACCATCATGTTGGCCCAAAGCCGGACGGAGAGCGAAAGAATGCGCGCGAAATGGCTGACGGTTTCGACGATCAGCATGATCGCATTGATCGGAAAAAGCTTGGGCATGGGGCCGAGCAGCGTCTTTGCGTAATGCAGGCCGCCATGTTTGCCGATGCCGACGGCGTTGTAATAGAGAAAAACGATGGTGGCGCAGCCTAGCGTAACGGTGATGGCGGCCGTGGGCGATGAGGTTCCGGGAATGAGCGAAACCATGTTGCTGAAGAGAATGAAAATTCCGATGGTGGCGACGACCGGAATGTGGCGTTCGGCACCGTGGCCGACAATGTCGTCGACGAGGTCCTTGACGCCGATGCCCATGGGGTTCGTGATGACGAATTCCATGGCCTGCTGCGTAGCGCCCGGACGGTCAGCACGAATGCGGGGCTTGAGCCAGAGGAAGAACAGCACGGCGACTAGAATAACCAGCAGCTCCATCGAAAACGAGTTAGTGATGGGGTAGTCAGTGCTCTCCGGCCTGACGTGCAGCAGCGCGAGCAGCGCCAGCGCGGGCTTGGCCAGCAGCGCGTTCACCAGCTTTGTGATACCGAGGACTTGCTCGTCGCCCATGCTGCTCCCGAGATACGAAACTGACGGAAATTGTCGTGCGAATCGGACTTACGGGGTCTTCCAGCGATGTTCGCCGCGCGCCAGCTCGTAACCCAACTCGATCACAATCGCGGGAACCACCGCCACCAGCCCGCACAGGAACGCAACGGCGGGCAATCGCAGCCAAGCGAGAATAACATAGGCCACCACGAGCAGCAATAACAGGCGGCCGAAGAACTTCACCTGGACGAGCGGTGGAACGTAGGGTTTTTCAAGCGTCGATTGCGCCTGTCCGAGACGAATCAGAGCCGCCGCGCCCTGACGCAGCCAGCGAAAATTCAACCAGCAGAGAGCGGTTCCGACGATAGAGCCTTCGGCCGCGCGCAATCCCCAGCCGATGCCTGCGCCGATTGTCGTCGCCACGCCGACGCCGACCAAGAATTTTTCCAGGCGGCGCTCGATCGCGGCGTATAGGGCGTCATCCGCCATCTTTTTTGTCCAGCTTGGAGGCCGCTTTCAGGATGTCGCGGAGACCGATGCCAAAGCCCAGAAGGCCGAGGACGATCGTGAACAGAGGAAGCGTGTGCAGCCAGCGATCGAGCAGATAGCCTACGCCCCCGGCAACCACCGGCGGGACGATCAACGTGAACGGCAAGGAGTATGCGAAGGCGGCCTGCCTCAGGCTACCTGAGGGAACTTTTCGCTGCGATGGATCTTGCAGGTCCACGCGGGCTCCTTAGCTACGATACGAAACCGGGATGCCGGGCTGAAGGTCCCGGCGCTACATTTAGACCCAAAGCGAATGTGCCGCACCTACGGCGTTCACTACAGAAATGCCCTAGTAGACCGCAAAACCTCTTAACGCTTTTTCTTCAGCTTGAAAACGCGTTCGGCGTTCTCGTGGTAGATCTTTTGCTTGTCCTTCTCTGGAATTTTCGCGTTGTCCAGAAAATCCACCGCGTCCGGATGATCCTGGTACGGGTAGTCGATAGCCCACATGATGCGGTCCGCGCCGAGGACTTCGATGCAGAATTTCAGCGTGGGGTCCCAGTTCATTCCACTGGTGGTGATATAGAAATTGCGCAGAAAATATTCGCTGGGCGTGAGCTTGAGCTTCGGCCGGTCGAATCCGATGCGCACGCGGCCGTGCATGAAGTCCAAGCGGTAGAGCCAATACGGAATTCCTTCGCCCATGTGGCCGAGCACGATCTGCAAGGTCGGAAAATGATCGAGCACTCCGCTGGTGATGATGCGCAGGCCATGCAGTCCGGTTTCGGCCTGATAGCCCCAGATCGCGTGCTCTAGGTGATCCGTGCGGTAGGCTTTGGCCATCAGCGGAATCGGCGAGCGCGGATGAACATAGAGCGGGACCTTGTGGCCGGCGATGGCTTCCAGGATCGGCCAGTATTTTCGTTCGCTGAGGTATTCGCCGTTGGTGTGGGAATTGATCATGATGCCGCTGAGCTTGAGCTTGTTGATGGCGCGGTCGATTTCCTGGATGGCGCGCGGCGGATCCTGCACGGGAATCGTAGCGAGGCCCGCGAAACGGTCGGGATAACGCGCCATGGCTTCGGCCAGGCGATCGTTTCCAACCTGGGCGACCGCGGCGGCTTTGTCCGCGGGCATCATCTGCACGCCCGTGGAGGTTAGTGCGAGCAGGTGCATGTCGACGTCGTATTCGTCCATTGTTTTCAGGCGCTGGTCGAACAGGTCCAGCAGCTTGTGATAGACAGGGCCGGCTGGATCGGTCTGGATGTTCCAGAGGAAGAGGTCGGGGTCGTATTCTTTCGCCGCGGCGATGAGCTCGCGCTGAACTTCCATTTGCTCCGGGATTGCGAAGGCCTCCTCGGTGGCGATGCGGCGGTAGTGTTTTCGCTTGGGCTTCGGTTTGCTGGCGCGCGGCTTTTGTTTCGGGCTCATGCCGATGTCTCCTCGGGGTGAATTTTTCGATGATTGCGGGTCGCGATGCGTTTTCCCAAACGCCGGTGGAGTTTAGCGCAGAAGTGGCAGAGATTGCACTGGCGGCGAACCGCCGAGCTTGATTTAACACAGAGAGCACGGAGAAAACTCGACGCTAGTGTTTGGCGCCGTGAAGGATGGAGATGGAGTGAGGGAGGAGGTCGGCGATGGCATCGAGCGATTCTATGGCGCCTTTGGGGCTGCCAGGGAGATTGATGATGATCGCTTTGCCGCGAATGCCTGCGGTGGCGCGCGACAGGATGGCGCGGGGGAAGCCTTTGGCGCCGACCGCGCGCATGTGTTCGGCAAAGCCAGGAATTACGCGGTCGATTACGGCGGCTGTGGCCTCTGGCGTAATGTCGCGCGGGCCGAGGCCGGTGCCGCCAGTTGTGAGTATGACGTCTGCGTCGTTGGAATCTGCGGCTTCCTTCAGGAACTGCTCGATGGCGGCGCGGTCGTCGGCGCGGACGGCGGACGACACGATTTTCCAGCCGAGGTCGCGGCAGCGGACGATCACAGCGGGGCCGGAACCGTCTTCGGATTTGCCGGCGGCTACGGAATCGCTGACTGTGAGGACGCTGACGCGCATAGAAATAAGGGAGCGGCCTAGCTTCCCGTGGCTTCGACGTTTTCCGTGTCGCCGTCGCGTTGGGTTTCATCCATCAGCCGCAGGGCTTCCATCAGGAGACCCGTCGTGGTGCGGGAAATCGTGACGCGCTCGGGCGCGAAGTTGAAGTCGATCTCGAAATCACCGGCGGGCCAGCGGACGACCTGATACACGGCCTCTTCGCCCTCAATCGAACCCAATTTTCCATCGGCGCATTGACCGGCTGAGAAAAACAACTCGCACATTTCGCCGCCGTGGCGAATCGTCAGGCGGCAGGATTTCTGGCCCATTTCGAGAGATTGCATCAGGTCGAGGATGCTCATTTCCTCGAGGCGGCCCTGGATCACGCCAGGGCGCGTAGCACGGCTCTGCAATTTTTCGAGCGCGAGGCGGTCGATCACTTTTTTCGTGCGGCGGATCAGGTCTTTCACGAAGAACGGCTTGACGACGAATTCCTCGACGCCCTCAACCATGGGGCGGAGCTTTTCCTCGACGTCGGCGCGGCTGGCGAGAAAGATGAACGGGATTTGCCTGGTCTGCTTGCGCGCGCGCAGCTTTTCGTAGAGCTGGCGGCCGTCGAGGCCCGTCATGCGATAGTCGCAGAGGATCAGGTCGGGCGGATCGTCAACGATCTTGAGCAGCGCGTCGCCTCCATCGGCCGCGGCCTGGGCCTCGCAATGCGGGGCCAGCCCCTTCATCAGCAGGTCGAGGATGAGGGCGTTGTCGTCGACGACGAGAACTTTGACGTCTTTGAGCGAGGTCATGATTTGCCGCCCACCCTTACCGATGCCTTAGTGCCGCTGTTCTGCTGTTCTTTTTGCCGTTACTGCGGGAACGCGCGCCGGAGCGCAGATACGTGCCGCTGCGGCCGCCCGATTTTTTCACGAGATGTAGATCGGTAATTTCCATGCCTCGTTCCAGCGCTTTGCACATGTCATAGATCGTCAGGGCGGCCACGGCTGCGCCGACCAGGGCTTCCATCTCGACCCCGGTGGGACCGGTGACGGTGGCCTCCGAGGTGATCTCCACTCCATTCTGGCATAGCTCCGCGCGCACATCCACGTGCGTCAACGGGAGGGGGTGACAAAGCGGAATCAGCTCGGAGGTGCGCTTGGCAGCGGTGATTCCGGCGATTCTGGCGATTTCGAGGGGATTGCCCTTGGGATTTTTCAGTCGCTTGAGGCTGGCTACCGTGGCTTTTTGCATGCGCACGAAGGCGTGGGCTGTGGCGGCGCGGGAGGTGGCGGGCTTGGCCGTGACGTCGACCATGCGGACGCGGCCGGATTTGTCGTAATGCGAGAGGGTTTTCACCGAGCCTCGCGGGAGTGGACGCGGGTGCTGACTGAGGATGCGTACATGAATCCTCAAGTTGGCACAACGCCGGACGCGGCGCAAGTGGCCGGGCGTACAGGGGGCCAGGAAATGGTAATCACGGCGCAGGGGCACGACAAATAGGACCCTACGAGGCGACGCCGTCGCCAGGAAAAGCGACGGCGGCAATCTGGAGTTTGGCTTTCCCGGGGGCTAATTCGTTTTGACGCCAGCTGGAGCGTTCGGAGTCGCCGCGGCTGGAGGGGCTGGTGGGTTGATCGTTGCGCCGTCCCAGTGCTCGTCGGCCTTACCGTCGACGAAGCGCCACATGTCGAACCACGAGGTTGTGTAGGTTTTTGAGGGATCGCGAGGGTCTTTCATTTCGCGTGGCGTGACGACGATGACGAGATCGCCCTCGGCGACCACGGCCACGATTTTGGTTTTCGTCAGGTGCTCGGGAATCGGTGTGGGCTTGCGGAAGCCCGTAAAGAATTTCACGACGGGATCGAGGCCGGAAACCACGTTGGGATTGTGTTGGTGGTAGGCCTGGGTGAGCCAGGTTCCGGCGAGGTCCCAGTGATTCGCTTCGAGCAGGTCCTTCATGATGTGATAGGCAGCCTGCTTGTTGGTGTTGAGGGTGGGATTCTTGCTGGTGAACATGGCGTCGGCTTCGACGCCGGTGACGCCGACGACGGGCTCCTGGGCGACGGCCGCGGAGCAGGCGAACAAAATCGCGATTGCGAGCGAACTGAGAAGTGTTTTCATGGCGAGGTAAATACAACCGATTCGCTGGCGGTGTCAAGTGCGTCGAGGTTTTGCCACGGAGACGCACAGACACACGGAGAGCCGTTCTCACACGTTCTCACCGCCCGTTGACTTCGCATGGTAGCCGAAGTAGGCTCCGCGCCGATGGATAGCGTGCGGGGCGGCTCCGAAGCAGCTACGTCAGTTCCCCTCCCTCCTCTCGATACCGCTCGTAAGCAGAGAATTTTTCTGGGGCACCCCGCTGGTTTGTATTTTCTCTTCTTCACAGAGATGTGGGAACGGTTCTCGTATTACGGGATGCGGGCGCTGCTTGTCCTCTATATGGTTGATCATTTGATCGGCGCGGCGCGGACGGGCGCAGCGCGTGTGGTGGGATTTGAAGTGCTGTCGCGCGGCATCGAGTCGGTTTTTGGACCGCTGGCAAAGCAGCCGCTGGCTTCGCAAATTTATGGGCTCTACACGGCGTTCGTCTATTTCACACCGATTTTCGGCGGGATGCTGGCGGACCGCGTCCTGGGGCAGCGCAAGACGGTCATCGTGGGCGCGATTTTGATGGCCATCGGGCACTTCCTGATGGCGTCCGAATCGCTGTTTCTGCTGGCGCTGCTGGTGCTAATTCTGGGCAACGGCTGCTTCAAGCCAAATCTGGCGACGCAGATCGGAAATTTGTACCCGCTGGGCGATTCGCGACGGGATCGCGCGTACACGATTTACTACGCGGGCGTGAACCTGGGAGCGTTTCTCGCGCCGCTGGTTTGCGGAACGCTCGGGCAGATCTACGGATGGCCGTACGGCTTCGGAGCGGCCGGGGTGGGAATGGTTGCCGGCTTGATCATCTATCTGGCAGGCCAACGATATTTGCCGGCGGATTTGCTGACGCGCACGAAAGCGGTGCGAAGCAAAGGGCGTGCTGTGGGGATCACTGCCGCGGAGTGGAAAACGATCATAGGGCTGATCGCGCTGTGCGCGCTCAACGTGCTGTTCTGGGGCGTGTTCGAACAGCAGGGCAACACGCTCCAGCTTTTCGCGGACCGCAACATTAATTGGCACGTGTTCGGCAGGCAGCTGCCGTCGACTTGGTTTCAGTCGGTCGAGCCGATGTTCATTTTTCTGCTGACGCCGTTTCTGAATATGTTCTGGGCGCTGCAGTCGAAGCGGCGATCCGAGCCGGGCAGCGTGGTCAAGATGACCATCGGTTGCTTGCTGATGGGCGCGGCGTTTTTGCCGCTGATTTATGTGGCGCGTGGCTTGGCCGCTGACCAACGGGTGAGCCTGCTGTGGCTGGCGAGCTGTTCGTTCGTCTACACCGTCGGCGAATTGTATCTGGCACCGTCCGGTTATGCGCTGGTGTCAAAAGTGGCGCCGGCGCGGCTGGTCAGCATGTTGATGGGCATGTGGTTCCTGGGGAATTTCGCCGGAAATTATCTGGCCGGATATATCGGAACGTTTTATGAGCGAATGTCCCACGAAGCGTTTTTCGTAATGCTGCTCGTGATTCCGTTGGTCGCGGCGGCCGCGATCTGGTCGTTCAGAGCGCCGCTGAAGCGCGCAGTAGGCCACGAGGTTTGAGGTCGCCTCGTGCCGAAGGGGACCGCCTCGAAACCGTCTCACCGGGCGCAATTCAACCTGCCCTTGTGCGTCAACGGCCGATCTCGCGCTACTTTTGTTCAGCGGGGGTGATCGTAGCGGGGCCCTCGCCGACGATTTCGATTACGGCCGTCTCATCTCTTGCG
>Ga0210388_10001342_pt1 | contig 19322 bp, 14 predicted proteins | sample IncBWC19OmetaG_FD_155485 | JGI IMG/M metagenome (GOLD analysis project Ga0210388, IMG submission 155485) | Forest soil microbial communities from Barre Woods Harvard Forest LTER site, Petersham, Massachusetts, United States - Inc-BW-C-19-O ... | reverse complement strand
CAGCAAAAGGAAGTTCGATGATGAAGCGCGCACCTGTGGGAGAGTTGTTTTCGGCGCGGATCGCGCCATGGTGTTCCTGGATAATCTTGGCGGCGATGGCCAGCCCCAGTCCGCTGCCCCGCTGCTTCGTCGAGAAGTAGGGAAGAAAGAGACGTTCGCGCATCTCGTCCGTGAGTCCATGTCCGGTATCCGACAGAACCAGTTCTGCCATGCTGCGATCTTCGTTCAGACAGGTCTCGATGGAAAGCACACGGAGCAGACTGTCCTGCATGGCTTCAGCGGCGTTATCGATCAGGTTGGCGAGTGCGCGCTGCAGGGCCTGCGCATCCACCATCACCGGCGGCAAGGCGTGATCCAGGTGCTGTTCGATGCGGATCTTATCCAACCGTCCGTGGAAAAGCATCACTGCGCCTTCGACGATGCGATTCAGGTCATCAGCCTTCGGTTGCGCTGCCGGGAACTCGGCGAGGACTGCAAACTGATCCACCAGAGTTCTCATGGACTCGACCGAAGACAGAATCACATCGGTACATCTGCGTATTACGGCATCGGATTCTGCACGCGGAGTATCCATGTGACGGCGGATGCGCTCGGCCGAAAGCGCAATCGGCGTCAGCGGATTCTTGATCTCGTGTGCCACACGCTGCGCCACCTGCTTCCAGGCAAGCTGGCGCTGGGCCTGTAGGAATTCCGTCACGTCTTCCGTCACGAGGATCGAGCCGCGACGGTTGCCACCGAGGTCGAGAACGGCAACGGTTACGGTGAGGCTGAGCTTTCCCTCGGCGCCCGGCATTTCATATTCCGCCGCGGCAATCCCCATGCGCTGCGCGCGGCGTTCCAGCAGCATCACCTCCGCAGCGATCTCCGACGGAAGCACCGAGACCAACGGAATGCCGCTCAGGCTGCTGGCCTGAGGCGGCCCGAAGAGGTCGAGAAACGCGCGATTGGCCTGGATGATCGAGCAGTCGGCGTCGAGGGTGACCACTCCGCTCGGGATGGTCTCGAGGATGGTCTCCAGCTCCTTACGCCGGGTTTCCAATGCGAGATTGGCGGCGGAAAGCTGTGTAGCCGAGCTCTCAGCCAGGCCGCGGCTCTGCTCGAGATCGGCGGCCATGTGATTGAAGGAGCGGACGAGCTCGCCCAGCTCTTCGGTCGCCGAGACCGTGATGCGCGTCGCGTATTCGCCCTCCGCGATCTCGTTCATCGCGTCGGCCAGCGCCTCCACCGGCCGGGTAATCTGTTTCGAGAGATAAAGCCCCAGCCAACTGCTCGCGAAAAAGATGAGTGCAGTCAACATCAGGAGCAGCAACACGTAAGTGCTGCGGATGCTGCGCCGCTGCCGATAGACTGCCCAGTATTCGTTTGCTCGATCGCGAATCTGTGTGACCGTAGAGCCAAGGCCGGCAGGCATGGGAAGTCCGATGACTACCAGGCCCCCGTTCGCCAGCGTAGCGTCTCCCAGTGCGTATTCGCTGTCTCCGATGGTGATCACCGGCTCGTCGGTGCGCCGCGCGGCTTTGAGAACGGTCGCTGCTACGGGCTCGGACTCGGCTGCGTCGCCGGAGCGGTCGTCATTGAGCCAGGAACGCACCTTCACGGGACTCTTGGTCTGCGGCAGCTCATAGTCCGCGACCGCAACATCGTCGCGGTACACGACGGCGAAGCCTCCCTGAAGGGTGATGCGATGGGTGCGAATCTCATGAATCAGCGCAGTGGAGTCTGATGACTTATAGGCATCGGAGAAAGTTTCCGAGCGGGCCAGGGACTCCGCCTCAGAGCGGGCGTTGAGGGTCACGTATTGAGCGAGTTCCAGCGCAATCCGCGTGGAATTCTCGCGAAGTTCTGCTACCGGCTGAGAAAACCAGCGATCGATGGAGCGATTCATCAGCCCGTAGCTGAAGGCAAACATGAAGAGCGCCGGGGCAAAGGAGATGAGCAGCGCTCCAAGGATCATGCGTGACCGCAACCGCGAGCCGAGCACACGGCTGCGCTGGTCGGCTAAGAGTTTTAGGATGTTGCGGAGCAACAGAACCAGGAGCGTGACGAAAAGCAGAAAGATAACGACCGAGAGTCCGCTGAATACCAGAATCTGTACGGTGGAGCTGGGGTGCAGAAATCCCAACCGGAACGCGTTGAGGCCGCTCAGGAGCAATACCAGGAACAGGGTGGCTCCCGCTAGCGCTGCAATGGTCGAGCGCCGGTGTTTGGATTCAGCCAAAAGAAAACTCCTGACGAATGATTATAGGCCGCTCGAAGAGCGTGTTCGTGACCGGATTTTGAACCACGTTTAGGGCGTAAGAGCCTAGAATGTGGCATCATGGGTCCGTCTATGAATATGAATCGCGTTTCTCGCTCGCTCCTTCCATTCGCCCTGGCAGGTCTGCTGCTTGCCGGTGGTTGCAAGAAGCAAAGTCAGCAGGCCAACAGTGAGACTCCAGCCCCCGCAACCACTGCAGCGCCTGCGGATCAGAGCGCGGCTGCGCCAGCGACAGCCCCATCGAGCGCTCCCGCACCATCAACGGCGGCTGCTCCGGCTCCCACTCCGGCTCCCGCTCCAGCACCTGCCACAGCGCCACCGGAAACCGCGGCCGCACCTGCGCCAGCGCCTGCTGCCGCACCAGTGCCTCCTCCTCCTCCTCCGCCGCTTGTGATCCCGGCAGGGTCGCATATCGCTGTAACTTTACGGCAGGATCTGGGCTCCAAGATCAGCCAGCCTGGCCAGACGTTTACCGCGACTGTCGCTTCTTCTGTGAGTGTCGGCGGCAAGGTAGTCATCCGTGCCGGTTCGACGGCAACCGGAACCGTTGTGGACGCCAAGTCGCGCGGCCACTTCAAGGGAGGCGCTTTGCTTTCCATCCGCCTGGATACCGTGCGGGCTGAGGGCGGTACCTATCAGATTTCTTCGAGCACCGTGGAGCGCATCGAGAAAGGCAAAGGCAAGCGCACCGCCGGCTTCATCGGCGGAGGCGCAGGCCTCGGCGCAATCATCGGCGGACTCGCCGGCGGCGGTAAGGGCGCGCTGATTGGCGGCCTGGCCGGAGCTGGTGCAGGCACTGCCGGCGCCGGCCTCACTGGGAACAAGGACATCCTTATCCCGGCCGAGACCACGCTGACCTTCCGCTTCGAGCGCTCGGTTCACATCACCCCTTAGCAAAACCTCACACAGCGAGAAGAGGCGTGGCTCCGGGCCACGCCTTCTCGTTTAGGTGCGAAGGCTTCTACAGAGAGAACATCGGCGTCTCGGCTACCAGCGCCGAAGTGTTGCTTGCAACGAATTGAAATGAGGATCTATTGATGAGGCCGTTGTCCTTCCTGCGCATTTCGGTTTTGATTCTGCCTTTCGTTCTTGCATCCGGCCACGCTACTGGTGACGATTTTCTCAGCCAGTACAAAGGAACGCCCTTCCATGACAGTCGTTATGTCGGTGGAGCGCAGCAAATTCCCGCTCGCGTGGAGTGCGCTTACTACGATCTTGGCGGCGAAGGCGTTGCCTATCACGACACGACGGCGAAGAACCAAGGCAGCGGTGCATTGAATCCCGCGGATGGCACATATCTGAATGAATTTCGGATGCAGGAGGCAGTGGACATCTCCTACGCCAAGCTCCATCGCGAGCCGCAGATCGACGATACCGAGTACGACCTGGTTACGCCTCCGGAGAACCAGCTTTACGTGGGATGGACGGAGCCCGGCGAATGGTTCAACCTGACCGTACGGGTTGCGAACGCAGGGCTTTATAGCGCCGATCTGCTCTACACTTCTAATCGCGGTGGAACGATTTCTCTCGACGTCAACGGCGAACCCCAGACCGGCCCCCTGCAGATCGTGTCAACTGCTGCGCCTGCCGATCCGGTGGCATGGCGGCAGTGGCATCACTGGAACATGGCGCGAAACATCGCGAAGCTCAGGCTGCGCCCCGGAAAGAATGTGCTGACCGTGCACATTCTCACCGAGGGAAATATGAACCTTGCCTATTTCGACTTCAAGCCCTCACGCTAGGCCAGCAGCTCGCGGACAGCGGTCCACGGCTTCTTCTGGGAGGTCGCTACCGGCTCGCAAGTCAGGGTGCCATTGTAGGTATTCACGCCGTCGCGGATGCCATCGTCGCCCAGGATGGCGGTCTTTGCGCCCTGCTGGGCCAGCTTCATAACATAAGGAAAAGTTGCATTGGTCAGCGCCAGGGTGGATGTGTTCGGGACGGCTGCGGGCATGTTCGTTACGCAGTAGTGAACAACGCCGTTGACCTCGTAGGCCGGCTCGCTGTGTGTCGTGGGTCTGGCGGTTTCGATGCATCCACCCTGGTCGATCGCCACGTCGACGATGACCGCGCCCCTCTTCATCTTTGCCACCATCTCTTTGGTCACGATCTTCGGCGCGGCGGCTCCGGGGATCAAAACTCCTCCGATGACCAGGTCGGCCTCCCGCGTGGCGCGCGCGACATTATAGGAATTGGACGCGAGCGTAAACAGCTTGCCATTGAAGATGTCATCGAGCTCGCGCAGCCGGTTGAGGCTGAGGTCGACGATGGTCACCTTGGCTCCCATCCCAACCGCGATCTTGGCAGCATTGGTGCCCACGATGCCGCCCCCGATGATGCACACATTCGCCGGTGGAACTCCTGGAACTCCACCGAGCAGCACGCCCCGGCCGCCCTTTTCTTTTTCGAGATAGGCCGCGCCAACTTGAACGGACATGCGTCCGGCTACCTCGGACATCGGCGTCAGCAGCGGCAGCGTTCCTGCCCGGTCGCGGATGGTCTCGTAGGCGATCCCGATGACTTTTTTGGTGAGCAGCTTTTCGGTGAGGTCGGGAATGGGCGCGAGGTGCAGGTAGGTGAAGAGAACGAGGCCTTCGCGGAAGAAGCCGTATTCCTTTTCGACCGGCTCTTTGACCTTGACCACCATGTCGGCGTTACCCCAGACATTGTGGGCCGAGCCGACGATCTCTGCACCGGCGGACTGATACTCCTCGTCGGGGAGCGCGGAGAGCTCTCCAGCGTGTGTCTCGACCAGAACCTTGTGTCCGGCCTCGGTGAGGGATTTAACGCCTGCGGGCGTGATCCCGACGCGGCTCTCGTGGTCCTTAACTTCCTTCGGTACTCCGATGATCATCTGTCATCCTCTCAAGCGAACTTTTTATCGTATCGCAGAGACGGGCTAACGGCTGTGAACGCGGTCCAGGATATTCGCCTTCTGATCCAATTCGCGAATAGATGAGCATCCGGTCGACCCTCCCCCCTTGATGAGTCCCGGTAACTGTTTGATTCTACTGGCAGGTTCGCGTCGGAGTGACGGCAACAATCTGATTTTAAAGTACTTTGCCGGAGGTATATGGATCGAGAAGAGTTTCCAGAAATCTTTCCAGCTCGTCGTGGCTGAGGGGGCGGTCCGGTTGTGGCGGGTGCTGACAGACAGTGGGAGCGGGGGGCATCTGCGCGGTGGCTTCTTCGATGTGCTGGAGGGTCATGTTGACGACGAGGCCAGCACGGTAGACCTCGGTTCGAGCGGAGCGGGGCAAGCGGCGGCGCAGGCCGACCAGAGCCTTTTCCAGGGCGGCGAGGAGCTCGGGGAATTCCATTTTGACGAGTGCGTCCGAGTAGATTTCTATCTCACGATCGAAGATGTCATCCTCGCGACGACGCCGGGAGCGGTGCGCGGGACAGAATTTCTGGCCTTTTGCGGGGATGCGGCGGCATTGTTTTCCGGTATAGAGGATGTGGCTGCATTCGGGGACCATGGATTCTCTCCTCAAAAAGAAAAGGCCGCCTTGTGGGCGGTCTTTTGGGTTTTGCTCTATCTCTATTTTAGTGGATTGAGGAGTAATTCCCGGCAGGTATGTTGGCGGTGCTTTTCTGCAAAACATGCCTTCGATCCGGTGGGTTGCCAGCCCAGAGAAACCGCAGGTCCCCCCTTCGGCTTGGCTCAGGGCAGGCTTTCGGCTTCGCTCAGGATGACTTGAGAGGTGTTCGCTCAGTTCTCGCTCGGGATGGCATCCTTCGTTCCACGCCTGCAATCATTGACGCGGGTGGTTCGACGTACTCGCGCTCGGCTCGGCGGATTTCTTTGTAGCGGGTGAAGGCCTGGCGGTCGCTCTCGAGGCCGAGGAGCGTGCGGAGGGTGGAGCCGCGGTAGGTGTGGGCGGCCATCTTTCCGGCGTTGCGCAGGACGAACCAGGGGTCATGGCGGAAGACGGCGGGGATGTGGCGGGTCTTCATGGCGCGCTCGGCCTTCCAGCGGAGGTACTCGATCTCGTCCAGGGGAAGATGCTCGTTGTGCACGACGGGCGTGGTGCCGTCGTATTCTTCGAGGCGCTCGTTCTCGATGAGGCCCTGCTTGCGGAAGTCAGCGGTCATGGGTGTTTTGGGATAGGGCGTGGGGTGCTGAATGTAGGGCCAGTCGACGTACTTGCGGGCGAATTCGAGGTTGGTCTCGATGGATTCGGCGGTGTCTCCGGGGCTGCCGACGATGAGGCCTCCGACGACGTACATTCCGTTGTCGTGCAGGTATTGGATTGCCTGCAGGGTGGCATTGCCAGTCTTTTTGCCGTCTGTCCGTGCGGTGTTCTTCGCCGAGGCCTGCAGGAATACGAGGTCGGTTTCGATGATGTTCTCGATGCCCAGGAAGACGTAGCGGAATCCCGCTTTGCGCATAAGCGGAGCGAGCGTTTCTCCGTTGTTGGCAATGGCGGAGGTCATGCCCTGCACGAAGTAGTCGATCTTGTTGAGGCCGGCCTCGATGATGGCGTGGCAGAGGGCTTCAAAGCGGTGGATGTTGAGGGTGATGTTGTCGTCGACGAGGAAGATGGTGCGTGCGCCGTGGTTACGAGCGTCGCGGATGTCGTCGAGGACGCGGTCGAAGCTGTAGGTGAAGAAGTTGCGGCCGCGCATCTCGATGATCGAACAGAAGCTGCAGTCGAAGGTGCAGCCGCGCGAGGTCTCGATGACATCGACCTGCCGCCCCAGGAGCGTGTATCCGCTGAGGACTCGTGCGCTGCGTTTGGGGAGGTTGATCTCGTTGTCTTCGAGGCGGTGCGGAGCGCGCTGCGGGTTGTGAATCCATTTGCCGCTGCTGCGATGCGAGAGTCCGCTGATGAAATGCAGGCTGCCGTTGCCTTCGAGGGCGCGCGTGAGCTCGCGGAAGGTGACTTCGCCTTCGCCGCGCACGATGAAATCGACGGGCATGTCAAGGTAGGCTTCCGAATCGAGGCTGGGATCGTAGCCTCCTACGACGATCTTGACACCGGGTTTCATGCCGCGGATGAGATGCATCAGGCGCTCGGCAGTGCGGCGCTGGAAGGTCATCACGGAGAGGCCGACGATGTCCGGATCGAGGTCACGGACCAGTTGCGTGACGGTGTCTTTTACGGTGCGCTGGCAGAGGATGAGATCGGCGACGGAGACATTGTGGTGCGGGTCGAGATTACCGGCGAGGGATGTCAGCGCGCCGTTGGGCATGCGAATGGCTACGGTGGGCATGTGCTCGAAGGAATCCGGCATGGAGAGCAGAAGGATCTTCATCAAGTATCCTCGGCGAACTCAGACAGTGTGAGGCGCGGCCTGCTGGCGGCCGTATGGCGGCATGATACACGGGAGGGCCGGGTCGAGGCTTCGCCGTGCGTGGTGGGGGACCGCAGGTCCCTCCACTTCGGTCGGGATGACAAGGTTGTTGGGGGGGAGTGGAGGAAACTGCAGGTCTCTCCACTTCGTTCCCTTTGGTCACTTCGGTCGGGATGACAAGTTTGTTGGAGTGGTGAATGGCATCAAGGTTTCACGCGGCTTCGATGACTGCCAGATCCTTTGTCTTTTTGCCGCGATCCTCGATTCCGAGCAGGTTGAGAATCGGCGTCGTGATCATGGTGGTAACCAGAGCCATGACGACCAGCATGGTGAACAGGGTGGGCGAGAAGACGTGCGCGTTGTAGGCGATGTTCAGGACGACGAGCTCGACGAGGCCTCGGGTATTGAGCAGGGCACCGAGGGCCACGGCATATCTCCATGACTGGCCAGTCCAGCGCGCGGCGAGTACCGCGCCGCCCATCTTTCCGGCGACGGCGACGAACAGCACAATGCCGGTCCAGAGCCAGATGCGGCCGCCGCTGAGCAGGTCGAGGCGCGTGCGCATTCCGGTGAGCGCGAAGAAGAGCGGCAGGAGCAGGATGGAGACGATCATGTCGAGGCGGGTGCGGACGGCGGTCTGCCAGTGCTCGATGCGCGGGAAGCAGACACCGGCGAGGAAGGCTCCGAAGAGGGGATGGACCCCGATGGCCTCGGTTGCGGCGGCGGAGGCCAGAACCACGGCGATGATGATGCCTAGAAGCTCGTAGGAAAGTGCAACGGATTTCTGGCGCCTGACCAGCCATGCGCCCAGCGGGCGGACGACGCCGAGCATGATGGCGAGATAGCCGGCCAGCCACAGCATCCGATAGCCGAGTGGGGTGGATTGCCCGGCGTGCGGCAGCAGGGTCAGGGTGATGGCGAGCAGGGACCAGGCGCAGACATCGTCCACGGCTGCGCACATGAGGGCTGTGGTGCCGAGCGGGGTCGACTGCATCTTGCGCTCTTCGAGAATGCGGGCGAGCACCGGAAACGCGGTGATGCTCATGGAGATGCCGAGGAACAGAACGAAGGGAACTCGACCAATGCCGTTCGGGGCAAAGCGGATGCGCAGGGAATGAGCGGCAATCGCCGCCATGATGAAGGGGAAAAGGATGCTCATTCCGCTGGCGAGGGTTGCGGTGGATTTCTGCCTGCGGAGGTGGTCGTAGTCGAGTTCGCTGCCTATTAAGAAAAGAAAAAGGACGAGGCCGATGGTGCTGATGGTTTCAAAAGAGCCGAGCGAGGATGGCGGAAAGAGAACGCTGGAGGCGTGCGGCGCAAAGCGGCCAAAGACCGATGGTCCGACGAGAATGCCTCCGATGATTTCTCCGATGACGCGGGACTGTCCGAGCTTACGGGCGAGCCAGCCGCAGAAAAGGGCGGTGAGGAGAACCGTCGTCATCTGGACGAGGAGCAGGGTCATCGAACCTCCATATTTTGGGTTTTGATGTTAGATGCGGGGTTCCCAGACGCGGCCTTATGAATTTTCGAACTTTAGCATGTTCATTTTCGGAAGAGAAGGCGGTCGATCGAGACCAGAGCGAAGCCGATTCCGAGAAAGCCGAGCGTCATTCCAAAGGAATTCATCAGCACGCGCGGATAGCCGAGGGCATTTACATCCACAAACGGATAGGGATAACTGCCCAGGATGGGACCGAGAAGCAGGATCGCGGCGAGATAGGCCAGCGGGTAGATCAACCACGGGAAGGGCGACGTCCAGCGCAGCCTGCCTTTGGGGACTGCGAAAAACCAGAACAGGACAATGAGCAGCGGAAGTGCGTCATGGAGCAGAACGTCGGCGACCTTCTGCCATCCCTGCGGAGCCCAGGTGTTGCGCAGCAACAGCGAGTAGACGAGGCCGACGACGGCCATCCATGCCGTGACTGCCGAGGTTAAGCGAATCTGCTGATCGGAATAGGACGGCGCGAGTGCCAGACTGGTCATGGCGACGGCTGCGAGGACATTTGTGAGGATTGTGAAGTAGTGAAAGTAGATCAAAAGCGCGAGGGCGATAGATTTGCCATTCGCGGAAGTCATGGTGAGGGTGAGATAGAGCTGAAGGATGAGAGCCGTCCAGCCGATCAGGGCCACGAGCGAGGCGAGCAGGCGTCTGTGGGATTTTAGTGAGCTGGCCACGCATTTTTTATACGTGATTGGTGGTGATGTTCGAGCAAAAAGCCTAGGTCAGCTCAAAGGTTTAGAAGACATCCTAAAAATCCGCCATTTCCAAACCTTTGCTTGAAGAGTCCAAGAGTGCATCGCGCCATTCTCCGAGAGTCTGGTCGGTATCTTCTATGCGCCATTCTCTTGGTCCCGAAGAGTTTCGATTATTCAAAACAGCGGCGGCGGCCGAGGGGCTCGAAAATGGAACATCCTCCAAAAACTGAATCCCGCCGTCGGGCAAGATCGTAATTTTCCCTTCGTCTATCAAAGACTGGCGAAGGGGAGCGTAGTGATTGACTTTGAAGTTCTGTCCAGTGCCGATCGACCCGCTCAGAACTACAATCTCTCCGTCGTTATCAAAGGCACGAGCGTCAACGCCGCTCTTATGAAGGAGTCTGAGGGTCACGCGTGGAACTGAGGATTGAGGCAGTAGGATCCCAGACTTCTCCGGAATGAGGGAGCCAAGCTCCGGAGATGTTGCAGGACGCAAAAAGTCCATACCCACGGTTGGTAGCAAAATTTGAAGTTGACCTAGAAAGAACTCCATGTCGGAGATATCCCCCTCGGGCAGGATTTTTGGGGATGGCTCATTTCCATTTCTGACTTGAGCCCGATTACTTCTCCTGATTATTTGCACCAAGCGACTTTCGAGATAACGTACATGTGCCTTAGTTAGATTCACGTCCTTCGAAGTGATAAGACAGACGCGTTCCCAGAAATCTTTGTCTTCGTCTTTGGCGTGTTTTCGCACCCTGTCCGCAATCGAATCTCCTTCTCCAACGTAGACAATCGCCCGGCCTGCTTCTTCGCCGACGAGCAGATATACTCCTGTTTTTGCGGCTTCAGGGCGGAGAAGCGCCTCGCTGATGCGAATCCGCGGAGCCACGAGGACATGCCCCGTCCAATTCGGGATCTCCGCGGTCCTTAAACCGGTAGGGGTGCCGTCTACCAGGAAAATACGGATTGATTTACCAAGGGCGATCAGATCTGCCATTCGACTACTCCCCCGTATCGATCTGAGCCCTTTGCAGCTTGTCGGAGTAGTCGATGTAGACGGACTTCCAGGTGGTGTAGAAATCCAGCGCGCCGGTTCCGCCTTCGCGGTGGCCGTTGCCGGTGTGCTTGACTCCTCCGAAGGGGAGATGGACTTCGGCTCCGATGGTCGGTGCGTTGATGTAGGTGATGCCGGCTTCGAGGTCGCGCATGGCGCGGAAGGCCTTGTTCACGTCGCGGGAGTAGAGGGCGGTGGAAAGGCCGTATTGGATTCCGTTGGCGACTTCAAGCGCCTCTTCGTAGCTCTCCACCTCGATCAGGCTGACGACCGGACCGAAGACCTCTTCCTGAGCAATGCGCATGTTGGGTTTCACGCCTGCGAAGACAGTGGGCGCGAAGAAATGGCCTTTATCGTAGACGCCGTCTTCGAGTACGCTGCCGCCGGTGAGGAGTTTTGCGCCTTCCTTCTGCGCGATTTCGCAGTAGCGGAGCGAGGTTTCGATCTGCTGCTGGTTCACCTGCGGACCCATCTGGATGTGCTCGTCGAGGCCGTCGCCCACCTTGAGGGTGTCCGCACGGGCAACGAGCTTTTGGGTGAACTCGGCTGCGATCTTTTTATGCAGGATGATGCGGCTGGTCGCGGTGCAGCGCTGACCGGTGGTGCCGAAGGCTCCCCAGAGTGCGCCTTCGACGGCGAGGTCGAGATTGGCGTCGTCGAGGACGATCATGGCGTTCTTGCCGCCCATCTCTAATGAGCAGGGTTTGAAGTTGGCGGCGGCCGTCTGGCCTACGATCCGGCCGACTTCGCTTGATCCGGTAAAGGAGATGGCGCGGATGCCGGGATGGCTGACGATGGGGGCTCCGGCGTCGGGGCCGAAGCCGGTGACGATGTTGACGACTCCGGGAGGAAGACCGGCATCGATGAGGGCCTGGACGAGATTGTAAGTGGAGAGCGGGGTGTCTTCCGCCGGTTTGATGACGCAGCTATTGCCGCAGACCAGCGCTGGGAAGAGCTTCCATGAAGGAATGGCCATGGGGAAGTTCCACGGCGCGATCATGCCGACCACGCCTACGGGCATGCGGACGGACATGGCGAATTTGCTCTTCAGTTCCGACGGGGTGGTTTGTCCGAACAGGCGGCGGCCTTCGCCAGCCATGTAGTAGGCGGTGTCGATGGCCTCCTGCACGTCCCCGCGGGTCTCGCTGAGGACCTTGCCCATCTCGCGGGTCATTTCCTGGGCGTACTGCTCTTTGCGCTGGGTGAGGATTTCCCCGGCTTTAAAGATAATCTCGGCGCGCTTGGGGGCCGGGGTGAGGCGCCAGGTCTTATAGGCCTCGGTGGCGGCCGCGACGGCGTCGTCGATGTCGGCGGCTGCGGAGGACTGAAACTCGCCAACGATGTCATCGGAGTTGGCGGGATTGATGTTCAGAAAGGTTTTGCCGGTGCGGCTTGCGGTCCAATGGCCGCCGATGAGGTTCTGGTAAATCTTGTGGGACACTTGGATCTCCTTAGGGCGAAACTTCAGGATAGCTGATGGGGTGCGAGCCTGTGGATTTCCGCCCGGCCGCATCTTTTCCGGGAAAAGCCGAGAATCGGTCAAAACCCGCGGCGCAGCGAACGCCCGCTGGCCTTACAATGAAGGCGAACCTTCTAGAAAAGTCTAAGCATTCATGTCATCGAACGGTTATCAGTCGCGTCCTTCGCGATCGCATAGTTTGCGCTCGCTGTTCAGTGTCTTCTCCAGTGATCTGGCAATCGATCTGGGTACGGCCAACACGCTTGTCTATGCGGCGGGTAAGGGCATTGTTGTCAATGAGCCATCGATCGTCGCCATCAATAAGAATACCGGCGAGGTCGAAGCCGTGGGCAAGGAAGCCAAGGAGATGCTGGGGCGCACTCCGGGCAACATTGTCGCCATCAAGCCTATGAAGGACGGCGTCATCGCCGACTTCAAGGTCACCGAAAAGATGCTGAATTACTTCATCCAGAAGGCTCATAACCGGAAGATGATGGTGCATCCGCGCATCGTGATCGGCGTACCTTCGGAGATCACGCAGGTGGAAAAGCGCGCGGTCGAGGATTCGGCTTATCGCGCCAAGGCCTCCGAGGTGTTTCTGGTCGAGCAGGCGATGGTGGCCGCGATTGGCGCGGGGCTGCCGATTACCGAGCCACAGGGCAACATGGTGGTCGATATCGGCGGCGGAACTACGGACATTGCGGTGATTTCGCTGTCTGGAATTGTTTATTCACGGTCGGTGCGCATGGCCGGGAACCAGATGGACGAATCCATCATGAACTACCTGAAGCGGAAATATAATCTGCTGATCGGCGAGCGAACCGCAGAGCAGATCAAGATCGAGATAGGTTCGGCGTATCCGCTGGACAAGCGACTGACAATGGAGATCAAGGGGCGCAACCTGATCGAGGGTGTGCCGAAGACGATTTCGATTGAAGACAGCGAGATCCGCGAGGCGCTGGGCGAGTCGATCTCGACCATCATGAATGCGATTCGCGTTGCCCTGGAACGGACGCCTCCGGAGCTGAGCGCCGACATCAGCGACCGCGGTATTGTGCTGACGGGCGGCGGCGCGCTGATCAAGAACCTGGACAAGCGAATCAGAGAGGAAACCGGCTTGCCGGTTTCGATTGCCGACGATCCGCTGGCCAGTGTGGTCCTTGGTACGGGCAAGATGCTGAGCGACTTCCGTCTTCTGCGCAAGATCAAGATCGACTAGCATTGAGTGTGTCGGGCCCGTGAACACACGGGCGCACACGCGAGGAGTAGCTCGGCAAAGGCCGTCCCCAGCCGCATGGAATCTTTCTTCAGCCGTTACAAGAATGCCCTGGTGCTGCTGCTGGTGCTGGTTCTGCAACTGCTGGCACTGGCGGTACAGGCGAAGCGTCCGGCGACGGATGCAGCCGATCCCCGCGCTGTTAGCGCGCTCCGCTATGCGGTGGTGACCGTGATCACGCCACCGGAAAAGCTGCTTCACAATACCGGCCTGTGGTTTCGCGATGTCTGGTGGGGTTATCTCGACCTCGTTCACGTGCGGCGCGACAACAACGCATTGAAAAATGAGCTGGAGCGGCTGCGGCTGGAGCAGGCCAGCGTTGTCGAAGACGCCCGGCAAGGGCAGCGGCTGCAGCACCTGCTGGGATTCAAGGAGCACTACATTTATCAGACGGTTCCCGCGCAGGTAGTTGGAACTTCGGGAACCGACCAGTCGCAGGTTGTCTACCTCGACAAAGGGTCGGATGACGGGCTGAAACCGGATATGCCGGTGATGACAGCCGATGGGATCGTAGGCCGCCTCAAGGACGTATTTCCATCCACCAGCCAGCTTCTTCTCATCTCCGACGCGGCCAGCGGCGTCGGCGTCATGCTGGAAACGACGCGTACCCGGGGCATTCTCAAGGGCAGCAGCTACGGTCAGATGCAGGTAATCAATGTCTCTCCCGACGAGCGCATCAAGCCCGGCGACAAAATCATTACCAGCGGCGGCGATCAGATCTTTCCGCGCGGCATGCCGGTGGGGACTGTGGATCACGTGGTGCCCGACCCCGAGCGCGATCCGCTGGTGGACGTCATCGTCCGGCCGGCGGCGAATCTAGCCCGTCTGGAAGAGGTTCTTGTGATCTCCGGCATGGGAGGTGTTGCGTCTTCGCAGGAGGCAAAGGATCTCGCCGAGAGCGAAGCCGAGGGAGAGGCCGCTCAGAAGCGTGCCTCGGATATCCTCTCCGAGCGCCTCCCGAACCGCATCGATCCGAACGCACCGCTGGACACCAATCCCGACCAGAATGTCGACAGCACCGGCAACGTGGTGCGTCCCCTGGCGCCTCCTAAGCCGCTCCATACCGACGGTTTCAGCCCCGGCTCGACGCCACCCGCCTCGGAACTCACGCCGGGCGCGCGCAGCGTTCCTGTGAAGAACGGAACTGAAGAGCTGCCCTCCAAGCCGCAACCGGCAAAGAGCGCAGCATTGAGCACCGGTTCTGCAAGCACCTCTGGAACTTCTGCTGCCGTGGCTGGCACGACCGTTCCACGCAAAACGGTTACGGTAGACGCAAACGGAGTGGCCAGACCCACGACGTCCCCTCGCACCGTCCCTGGGACAACAGGCACCGGTTTAGGAACAACGTCTGGAACGGTGACCCGTGTGCCGAGGCCCGCACTTCCCGGCACAGCTACCGGTTCGAGCGCCGGTTCCGCCACAGGCTCCGTTCCCGGCTCCGTTCTGCGGCCTGTGCCCCGCCCCGCTCTGGCGGGTTCGGCCGCTGTGCCCGGTTCGGCCCCAAGGCCAGCGTCAGGCACAGCGACTACAGTTCGGCCGTCAACTCCATCAACCTCTTCATCTTCCGCCGCGGAAGGCTTACCAAAGACGCGAGTGATCGACGATGGCCCGGTGAGCCGACCACAGCGGCCGGCCTCGACGACGGCCTCGACACCCAGACCTGACGCCGCGGCACCTAAGCCGGCGACCACAACTGCGAAGCCCGGGAGTGCAACCACAAAACCCTCGGCTGCAAATCCGGCAACTCAAAAGCCCGCAACACCGGTGCGAAGATCCCCGGTCCTGGTTCCGGACGACGGAAGCCGGCCGCCCTCGACTGTGAAGCCGAAGACTTCGGCAACTCCCGCTCCGCAGCCTGCGTCACCGCCGCAGGGAAGGGGAGTTTAGCCGATGGCGTTGATGGCTTCCACGCGCCGCGAGGCGGACGAACGCTCTTACCCGCTGCTGCTTTACATCCTGGTCCCGTTGCTGGCCCTGGGGTTGCAGTCACTGGTGACACTGCATTTTCCCCGCTTCGGATTGGTGGACCTCCCGCTCATGGTGGTCATTTACTTCGCCATGGAGCGGCAACGTCCGGTAGCGGCTACCCTCGGCGGAGCGCTGATGGGCATCGTGCAGGATGGGCTCACCCATCAACCGATCGGCGTCTTTGGAATTGCCAAGGCTTCAGTTGGTTACCTTGCCGCCTCTCTGGGCGTCAGAATCGATACCGATGCTCACGGGACCAGACTGGTACTGACGTTTGTCTTCGTGCTGTTGCACAATGGCATCGACTGGGTCCTGATGCGTCATCTGCTGGCCCAGCCGATGGTCTGGGACTGGCTGCATGAGCTGTTGCGAGCGGCGATCAACGCACTGATTGCCGTCGTCCTGTTTGCATTGCTCGATCTGGCGAGGTCACGCGAATGAGCTGGTGGAATCGATTCTTCTCTCGGAGGTACGTGCAGGACGCGCGCGACGTGCTGGACAAGGAAGGGGAGCTGCCCGCGATCAAGCTGACCATCTTCCAATACGTCATTGTTGCGGTGATGGCGGTACTCATCTTCGGATTGTGGCGGCTGCAGGTGGTCAACGCGCAGAGCTGGAAGGCACTGGCTGAGGCCAACCGCATTCGAAAGGTGCCGATCCTCGCGCCTCGCGGCCAGCTCTTCGACCGCGATGGACGCCTGCTGGTCGATAACTATCCGTCGGTCTCGTGCTTCCTGGTGCGAGAGCAGGGGCATGACCTGGAGCCGGATCTGCCGCTGATCGCGCGCGGCCTGCACATGACGGTGGATCAGATCCAAGCCATTCTCAAGAAATATCGAGCGGCGCCGAAGTATCAACCGCTGCCGTTGAAGCAGGACATTACCCCGGACGAGCAGGAGTTCATCGAGGCGCATCGCGACGAGATGCCGGAATTGGAAACCGTCGATGAACAGCGCCGCCTTTATCCGAAAGACGGCTTCGCCGCGAATCTGATCGGGTATGTGGGCGAGGTCAGCGAGGAGATGCTCAACGATCCCCGCTATGAGTACTACGAGCCGGGTGACGTGGTGGGCAAATCCGGTGTGGAAGAGGCGTATGACGCCATCCTGCGCGGCCAGGACGGTTCGCGCGACGTTTTGGTCGACAGCCACGGCCGCGAGGTGGGCAAGCTGGGGATCGAACGGTCGAAGCCGGGACAGAATCTGCGCCTGACCATCGATATGGATATCCAGAGGGCGGCGGAGAATGCGCTCGGCGACCGCGAGGGTGCAATTGTCGCGCTCGATCCGCACACCGGCGAGGTGCTGGCCATGGTCAGCCGTCCGACCTTCGATCCGAATCAGTTTGCGGTGAAGATCGGGCGCGAGGAGTGGAACAAGCTCATTACCGATCCCGACCATCCGCTGCTGAACAAGGCGATCCAGGCGCAGTCGCCTCCGGGATCGACGTTCAAGGTTGTGATGTCGGTTGCCGGATTGCAGCAGGGGATCGCGCAGAACCTGAAGGTGAATTGCCAGGGAGGCGCGAGCTTCTACGGACACTTCTATGCGTGTGACAAGCACCACGGCGAGGTGGATATCGAGCATGCGCTGCCGTGGTCCTGCGACACCTACTACTACACGCTGGCGGTGAAGCTGGGCATCGACAATATAGCCCGCTATGCCCATGCACTGGGCTTCGGGCAGAAAACCGGAATCGATCTCCCGGACGAGATTACCGGGGTGATGCCGTCAGTCGAGTGGGCCATGAAGGATTACCACCGGAAATGGTATGCCGGGGAGACGGTTTCGGTAGGGATTGGACAGGGGGCCGTCGCGGCTACGCCGATTCAGTTGGCGCGGGCGCTGGGCGGGATTGCCTCGGGCGGAGTGCTGAAACGGCCGCATGTGGTCTTTCCGGAAGAACTCCCTGCTGAGTACAAGAGCGCGATGAGAGATTCTTTTCCAGGTTCGGGCGATGCGACCATTCCGATGGACTCCGATAACTGGCAGACCATTACGGATGGTATGGCGGCAACGACCACAAATGGAACGGCGTTTGCGTCGCACCTGGAAGGGATCGACTTTGCCGGAAAAACGGGCACGGCGCAGGTGGTGAACCATAGCGCCGGAGTGAAGAGCGTTTCGTCCGTGAAGGCCGAGCGCGCCAACGCCTGGTTCGTGGGTCTGGCTCCGCGCCGGAATCCGGATATTGTTGTGGCGGTCTTCTGGCAGCATGGCGGCTGGGGTGCGGGTTCGGCGCACTTGGCAGCCAAAGTGATCGAAGCCTTCGTGGACAAGCAGCGGCGGCTCAACGAAAACCTGGTGGCCGAGAAGCCGCAACAGGTGGACGTCGGCGCGGTGTGGTCTCAGCCCGATGATCCGGGTGCGCTGGGCGGTAAGCCGGTCGTGCCGCACGCGAAAAAGGGTGATGAGCTGACTTCGGCCTATGCCGGGCATTTTTCTCTGACGGTGCCGGCGAAATCGAAGAGCGAAACGGCCAAAGTAAACGCTCCGGCGACGGCGGCGCAGTAGATGAGGCGTTTTCTTTCGTTTCGGGACTTCGATTGGACCCTGCTCGGGTTCGTGATGCTGCTGTCCGTCATCAGCATCTTCGAGATCTATAGCGCCACCTTGCACACGAAGTTCGTCGGCTTCTACAAACAGCAGATTCTATGGACCTTAGGCGGCCTGGTGGCGATGTTTGTGTTCTCGCTGCTCGACTACCACCGGCTGCTCGACTTCATTCACTGGATTTATGGCTTCTGCCTGGTTTCGCTGGTCGCGGTCCTTGTCGTTGGGACCAAGGTTCTGGGCGCGAGACGGTGGATCAAGCTGCCCGGTGGCATCCATTTTCAGCCGTCGGAGTGGGTGAAGCTCGTCCTGATTGTTGCCGTTACGCGCTATTTCATGAATCTTGTGGGGCGGGGGCTGACGTGGTCGGACATCTTCAAAGCCATGGCGATGGTCGGGATTCCGATGCTGCTGGTGCTCAAGCAGCCTGATCTCGGGACTGCTCTTACTTACTCTCCGATCCTGCTGGCCGGGCTTTTTCTCGGCGGCATCGACTGGAAGAAAGCATCGATCCTGGTTTTCGCGGGGCTGCTGCTGGTCGGAGTCGCTTTCACCAGTTCCAAGATCCTTAAGCCCTATCAGAAGGCGCGGCTGACCAGCTTCATGAACCCCGATGCCGACCCCAAGGGCAGCGGGTATCAGATACGGCAATCTCTGATCGCCGTGGGTGACGGCGGCGTCTTCGGACGCGGGGCGACCAAGGGAACACAGACCCAGGGCGACTTTCTACCTATTCCATATACGGACTTCATCTTCGCGGCATTTGCCGAGGAGCACGGCTTTATCGGCTGCGTTCTGGTGTTACTGGTATACTTTCTCGTATTGATGCGTTTGATTCAAAACGCACAGACAGCCTCAGACCTCCCAGGCACTTTCCTGGTGATGGGCGTAGTGGCCGTGTTGATCTTTCAGATCGCGGTCAACGTCGGAATGGTTCTAGGGCTGATGCCGGTCACCGGGATACCTCTCCCGTTAATGAGTTACGGAGGGTCCTCGGTGCTGTTCACGTTTCTGGCTCTGGGCATGGTAATGAATGTCCGGATGAACCGCTTCGTGAATTGAGTCCCCGGCCGCATACGAGGTTTGTAAGAAAGTCCGCCGCCCGGATAGGGTCCAGCGGATGGAAGTTACAGGTTTTGAAGTTTTTAACTTTAGCCGGCAAGGTAGATTACCGGGCCGGGCAGGATTCAGGAATGAGCGCGTTGAGATGGGTAACGGCCCCGCCAATGGAATTGGCAGAAGCGGTCACAAACTCTTCG
>Ga0210388_10001341_pt1 | contig 19325 bp, 21 predicted proteins | sample IncBWC19OmetaG_FD_155485 | JGI IMG/M metagenome (GOLD analysis project Ga0210388, IMG submission 155485) | Forest soil microbial communities from Barre Woods Harvard Forest LTER site, Petersham, Massachusetts, United States - Inc-BW-C-19-O ... | reverse complement strand
TGTCGTTCTGTGGGACCAGTTGGCCTCTTGCGGCGCGATTCGACGAAAGAGGCCAACTGGTCCCACAGAACGACATGATCGAGCTGCAGTTCCCCTTCGGTTGGGGAGCCCGGATCGAGGAATGCAGAATCGAATTCACGTAGATCCGCACCGAAAGATCCCAGCCGGGGCGCGACAAACAACCAAGACTCCTTCTTCGTACCGTCCAGCGCCAGGATGGCCCCATGCAGGTTGGCTAGACCGGTGAAGTAGTAGAAGCTTGCGTCTTGATGGAAACCCGACTCATCCCAACGCTTCAGCCCGGAAGATGCGTGCAGCAGGATGATTCCATCTGGAACCTTCTCCAGAGCCGCCCGACGCCGCGCGTGGCACTCCGCGGGATCGATTGACGACTGGGCAGCTGCACACGATGAAACCAATAGCAGGATCAGAAGGCGCCACATGGAACCGCACAGTAGCCCACCTCTTTTCTGCTCGAAAGACTTTTCTGACCAGATGGATGCATTGTCTGACAAACTGGAATGGTCCCACGTCGAACGGTCAAAACGGATTCGAGATCAGTCTCTGCATCGCCTCCCTGTAGGTCCGTCCGGAGCGAAGCTGAATACCGCTGACCAGAGTCACCACATACTCCGAATGCGCCGCGGACTGCACAGTCCGGATACGTTCAGCGTTCACGATGACCGAACGGTGAATGCGCACGAAGCGGGCCGGCTCAAGGCGTTTTGCAATCTCCGCCATAGTCACCTCGACGAGATGGCAATCCGGCCCTACGTGCAATTCCACATAGTTCTCCGCTGCCTTTAGCCAGTCCACACGTTCCGTATTCACAAAGCTCGTGCTTCCGCCGCTTCGCACAGCGATTCTACTCAAGTACACTGGCTGGGCCGCGATCTGCTCGAGGAGAGTCCGCATCTGCGCACCCATTTCCTGCGAACCGTCGCGAATTCGAGCTTTTGCTCGTTGAAGAGCTTGGCGGAACCGCTCCGGCGTGAACGGTTTCAACAGATAGTCAGCGGCGTTCAGTTCGAAGGCCTCGACCGCGTACTGGTCGTAAGCGGTCACGAATATCACCGCTCCCGGCAAGTCTGCCCCGGAGCATCTCAGGGCCGCAAGGCCATCCATTTCTGGCATCTGGACATCCAGAAAGACCAGATCGAAACGACCTGTAAGCATCAATTCGGCCGCCTGTTTTCCGTTGCGAGCCTCTTGGATCAGGCTGATTTGCGCGTCCTGCTCGAGGAGCATCCTGATCCCCTGGCGCGCCAGACTCTCATCGTCCGCAATCAAAGCACGCAGGCCGCGGTGCGAATTCTGGGGACTCGGGAGCCCTTTCATCAGACGCAACCTGCCTCAACGTGATAGGGAAGCAAAACCGTCGCGACTGTTCCCCCGCCCGCCACGCTATCGAGACGTAATGACTGACGATCGCCATACAGTTGTTGAAGACGAGCCCGGGTATTGCTCAATCCCACGCCATTTCCAGAACTCGCCGCGGAAACGCCGGGACCGTCATCGCAAATCTGTATCTCTAGAAATGAATCGCTCAAACTGGATTTCAATTCGATCCTTACCGTCCCCGAGCTCCTGGATACGCCATGCCGGACCGCATTTTCGACAAGCGGCTGAAGCAACAAGCTCGGGACCAAAGCATTCAGAGTCGCTGGCGCGAAGTTGACCTCGACATTCAAGCGGTCCTGGAATCTGACCCGCTGGATCTCGAGATAAAGATTGGTCAGTTCTAACTCGCGACGCAACGGAACCTCTTGCATTTCCCACCCTGCCAGGCTTTGCCGGAGAAGTTCGCTGAGGTTGGTGAGCATTTCGTCCGCTTCCGTCACCCTATGTTGACGCACCAGAACCACAATTGTATTGAGTGTGTTGAAAAGGAAATGCGGATGGAGTTGCATCTTTAGTGCGCTCAGCTTTGCTTGTGTGAGTTGACTCTCGAGCTGGGTCGCGCGCAACTCGAGTCGTGCGGACAATCGTTCGCGTTCCAGAGACGTACGGTAGTAGCCAACGCTATGCTCAATACCAACTATCAGCCAGTAAATGATTACGTTCAAATGGAAGTCGATAGGCAGTACAGCGCGAAACGTTGCAGCAAAATTTCGCGGAAACCAGGGCAGACCAAATACTGGCGTGATTAACGCGAATAAAAGCTCTTCGACTAACGCGAAGGATAGGCTCAAGGCTAGGTGCAGCGCGCCACTGCGCCACCAGTCTCTTCGCTCTATAGGAATGCGGCGAGCCCCCCGCCAGACGAATGGGGCGAGAAAAGCCCAGGCGTAAGCCGTTGTTAGCCACACCACGAGATAACCGTGCCATTGGACGGCACGGCCTTGATACAGAAGGCTGCCGGCATCCTCGCTGATGAAGAAGAGCGCGAACAGGGTCCAGCCGGTCAAATACGCGAGCCAACGAATTGGCCTCAGAGTCAAAAAGAACCCTTTCCAACACGGTATGGCGATATCCGTAGCCTCGGCGTGCAGGCGTGACCGACCGGGACTGATGGGAGAGTTCTCCAGCCGTCAGTTGGCATGCTTTGGCCGCTCATATGTCGCTAACCGAAACATTTTAGATTGGAGCGCGTCCAATCTGCATGGCGATTCCCTGAGTTCAGAAACAGTCAAACAGGAGAAGAGTCTCATGTCTACTATTGATTCCCACATTGCGATAGATGGCCGGCCACTTACAGCCGAGTCAACACGGATGATGGAGTACCTGCATTCGCGTGCTCAGACGCTGAGCACAGGCGAGATTTGCGAGCGTACACGCGCGGCAGCCAGCGAATTGGAAAGAGTCGTTGGTTTGGCAAACGAAACCGTAGTCCGACGCCGCCCCTTTCCGGGAAAATGGCACATGGCCGACGTTGTCGATCACATCTCGCAAACTCAAATCCGAGCAGCCGAGGAACTACGACATCTCTTGGGTGGGCGCCGCCCACCGGGACCGCCCGTGTACGAAGCTCTGAAGTCTGGAGCAAGCGAATGGGCCCCTTGGCCAACCTTGGTCGCCGGCCTTCATGATGCGAACATCGAAATGATTGCAATTCTGGAGTCCGCCTCACGCGACGAAGATCGGTTGGCCAGTGTCAAGCCATCCGCTACGCTGCAAACTACGGTTCCGCCGACGGTCTCGACTCTCATGGTGGCCAACACCAAGCTGCCAGACGATCAACTTGAAGCGCAGCTTTGGTTTGCAGAACTGAATTGGAAAGAATACGCGTTGCTGCAGCGGTTGCATCTCTTGGACCACCGCACACAAATGAAAAAACTGATCGCGGCATGCACAAGCGGCACGGTCGGCGTAACGGGCTAGATTGCGAACTGAAAAGCTGTTGGACGGGCTAGTTATTGAGGAAGCTTTACGAGTGGCGGCGTAAGATCCGGATGATCTCGCAAATACTGCTCCATGGGCTCGTTGCGCATCACGACTCGGAATCCTCGGCGCGTATTCACATCGATGGTTCTCTGTAAATCCAATTCCTCGAGGCCGATCGCCTGCTCGACAGATTTCGTGCCACTCTCATCGCGCATGGTGAAATGTATCTGGTTGTCGACGAACCAGTAGTCGTTCACGTCATACGCTGTGCCGTCCTTCAGATAGAGCTGCACTAGCTGGCGCCCGTCTAGGCTGTACACGTAAACAGGACTCGCGTACGTCAGGGGCGGGGCGAGATAATGTTCAAAAGCATACTCAGAAAGGAAGAAATCGTCGCAGCCGAACTTCCAGCCCCAGATCGGACCGCAGTACAGCCACCAAGAAGAGTCGAAGCCCTCCCGAAAATCGAGAAACCGCGCACGGATGAAGAAAGACGGGCGAAAAATTAGAGAGGAGCGCTCCGGAAAGCCGCCGCGGAGGGGCAAAAACATTGCGCGTGAAGCCGGTGCAGCAGCGACACGCGGCGTGCCTACACGCACCCCAGTTCTGAAGTGTCCACCCCCGCCAGCGTGGCCGACGCGTTGCGCTAAGGCAATAGAGGTTTGAAACCAAGCGCAAGCCAGCACGCAAGCAGCAACCATCAAGATTTTTCTTAGAATTGAAACACGGAGGTCAGCGAATGACATATGGTTACCCTCCTTGCAGCAGCGACGCAGAGCTGCGAGGATCGCCCAGTGCGCTATGGGCAAGTCTAGTACTTTGGGGCATGAATTGCATCATGGAGTCGCGGCAAGCAGCAGCAAGCCGAATATCACGCATCGATCCCGCGAAACTAGTTACTTGACGCCGACATGTACTTTGCACTATAAAGTAGATGAGCGACGTCTATATGCAAGCGTCGAAACCGTTCCGATTGTCAATCCTTGCCATCGGCGAGTGGTTGATGGTGTTACCCGCGACCGTGTTCATTACGGCAGCCGCGCTGCGGCTCCTTCAACCCCGCCAATACGAACCAGCGCACACGAGTTGGATCATCTTCGAGTGGACGACGACGCACATCTCGCAGGTTGGCGCGACGATGCTGTTCCTTGCCATGCCTGGTGCCGTTGTCACTGGAGGTTGCGCTGTGCTGCTGCGAATCTGGCGCCAGGATCAGGCGTTGCGCCAGGACGCGATCCTTGGCCTTACAATCTTCCGGCGTCATCTAGCGATTGGCCTTTTGACGACGGCAACCCTGCTGGCCGCAGCCATCCTCACTTTTGCAGTCGCTCACTTCGTCACGGATTGAGGCAAAGGAAAGCTGGACGGAATGGACCGAAAATCGAAAACGCACTTGCATCGGCCGCAAGAACGGACTTGGGAATCGTGATCGCATGCGGCGTTCGTGCGTCCTTACAGCCGCCACAGGCAATTCAACACACACACAGTAAGCGCGTCGATTCATTAAACAGTTGGTCGATCCAAAGACGGCAAGCGTTCACTTTGGAAGACATCGCTCTGACATTCTTGACGGCAGCCTACTGTTCGTAATTCTCCACAATCTTTGCTGGACGTACCTTCGCCTTATCCGGGTCTTCCCCGAACTCCCGCAAAGCACGGCGCTGCCGCAAGAGATCCCAGTATTGGTCAAGTTCGACCTTCACCTCGGACAAACGCACTTGGTCGTCTCCCGTAAGCCCACTCTTTGCGTACAAGCGTTCTTCTTCCTTCACTAATTGGTCGATGTGGCTAAGGACGGATTGGTCTTTTTTCTCGTTTGCCATGCAAAGTTCCCTTTCCTAAACAACCTGAGCCTCTCTCGGAGGCGTCTCTGGTCCTTCCGCTCGGTTTCGCAGAACCCATAGTGTGCGTAGTTCCAAGGAACCGCGGGTTCAGGATTAGATGCGGAGTATAGGTAGAAGAGCACAGGACCGAATTCCCGGCCCAGCGCGCCTGCCTTGCGTGCCGGACCGCATCCAGCCTACCTCGGTGGCTCGCATCGTGGACGCGCAGTACTCAGGGCGAGCGCGCTCCTAACCAAAGCAACCTGGATTGGGCGATGCGATGACCGAACTAAAGGCTGACACGCGAGTCGCGATCTATAGGTGCGTGAGCTGTGGTACGCAAGATTCCATAACAGCGGCTTTCAACGCCAAGTAACATTGTTACGTCGTGATCGGCTGGCTAGCGAAATAACAATTCGCCAGAGACAGGTATTGGGTAATACGCTCCCCATCGCCAGATGGTTCGTAACTCAACGAGCTTGAGTAACGTCTATCCGATTAGGGGCTCCAGTGATTCAAAATCAGCAAAGCGACGTAGTGGAGAGCCGTCAGCTCTGGCTCAGACGGAGGGATCCTATGTTCATCAGCGCACGACAGCTGTGCATTTTCTTACTCGTCTCGATGTTCTACACCGGGGCAGCCTCAGCCCAAGAACCTAGCCCGCCACTCCAGCCCGGCAGCAGTATCGACCTTGACGTGGTCGTGACTCCGAAGTCCGGGCCGCCGGTTAGCGGTCTGCAGCAGCAAGACTTCACTGTCTTGGATAATAAAGTTCCGCAGACCATCCTCTCGTTCCAAGCTCTCCGTGAGCGCGAGGCACCGATAGAGGTCGTGCTTGTTGTCGATGACGTGAACACCGGTCTTGAGCACATCGCCTTTGAACGTTCGGAGATTGACAAATTCCTGAAGACCGATGGAGGGCAACTCGCCCACCCAATCGCTCTTGCCTTCCTTACGGATAACGGTATCAAGGTTCAGGAGGACTTCTCGAGTGATGGCAACGCAATCAGTGCGGCTCTGGATCAGTACACTCTCGGGTTACATAATATTCTCCGCTCCGGCGGCATCTACAGCGCCATCGAACGCTTTCAGGTTTCTCTGAAGGCCCTGTTTCAGCTAGGGACTCGCGAGGCTGCCCGGCCAGGGCGCAAGATCATTCTGTGGATTTCACCGGGCTGGCCGCTCATCTCTGGCCCCGGCGCCCAGCAACAGATGGACGCAAAGCAACAGCAGGAGATCTTCAACAATGTCGTGAGTCTGTCGGCTCTTCTGCGGCAGGGGCACATCACCCTCTACAGTATCGATCCTCTAGGCACTGCGGACTTCGGCGGACGCGCCTTCCGCTGGGAGGCCTTTGTGAAAGGCATCAGCAAACCCAGCCAGACCGAATGGGGCGACTTAGCTTTACAGGTAGTCGCCACCCAGAGCGGGGGTCTTGCTCTCACCGGCAGCAACGACATAACCGCGTCTGTGAAACAGTGCCTGGCCGACACGCATGCTTACTACAAAATCTCCTTCGCTCCACCCTTGGACCAGAAGCGAGACGAATATCACCATCTAGAAATCCATCTCGCAGACCATAAGCTAACCGCGCGCACTCGTCAGGGCTATTACACCGAGCCTTTCGTCCGCTAACGCCGCAACTTTGGGGCTTAGTTCCCTGCTGGCCATCCGCTCGATACAAAACGACGAAGCTGTTTTTGTCATGCTGGCATGAAATGCTGGCTATTACTCCGCTCTAAGCGACGCCATCGGATCAGCCCCGGTTGCGCGCCGCGCCGATGGCAGGCAGGACAATGTCGTCGTCGCCGCGAGCCACCTTCTCGCGAGTGATCATCGAAAGGAGTGCGTTGGGCTATTGGTCGCGGCCCATCACCCAATCGTGGGCGATTCCAGTAACCGGATGTGCTGGGCGTCACAGTTTATTTCCGCCTCCACTCCGTAAGGGACGATGAACTTAGGGTCAGTATGGCCAAAATCCATTCGAGTTACTAAGGGAAGCGAGCCTAGCCTCAATTCCGCAAGGACTTGCAAAACTGCGCCGTCGTATTTCTCAAACGTTGCTTCCTCACCGTAGGGCCGCCCAAAGAGAATGCCCCGAGCTTCACGCAACGCACCTGTCGCGCCCAATGCCCGAAGCATCCGCACCACGGCCGAGGGGGATGGTGCGTCCTCCGAGATCTCGAGGAATACAATGCTGTCTCGCCACACAGACTGGTCAGGCCAGATCGGAGCACCGCGGAGCCAATCTATGACATCCAGACATCCTCCGAGCAAGCGGCCGCGATGGCACCCCACCCCTTGAAGCCACCGCCAACCCGAGCAAGGTTGAAGCGGTCTTGAATTCGCGTTCCGTTTTTCGTCACCCCAAGCGAACGACGCGCAGGTCCAGCCATCTTGATTTGGTGCAATCGGCGCCTCGGTGATGGATGATCCGAAAAGCACCTGCCGTACAGAATCAGCCATAAACGGTAGCAATCCACCATTCTCGTCGAAGCCAGCCATAATGGATGGTCCATAGAATGAAGTCACCCCTGCTTTCAAGAAGGCGAAGTGCGTGACCGTTGTGTCCGAGTAACCGATGAAAATTTTCGGATTTTCACGAATTACCGAAAGATCCAGAAATGGCAATATTCGAATCGAATCGTCACCTCCAATCGTGGAGACGACGCCGTGGATCGATCGATCTTTCAATACCTCTAGTAGGTCCGCTGCACGAGCCTCGGGATGAGCTGCCAGCCAATCAGGGTCCGCCAGCGCATGCCGACTTTCAATCACCTGAACGCCAAAAGCCTCTTCAAGCTGCCTCTTTCCGTCACAGTAGGCCTCATAGAACACGTTGGGCCAACCGGCGGAAAGAGAAATGGCGGCAATACGGTCGCCGCGGCGAAGCGCACGGGGCCTGATCATTCCTCAGGGCCCTCTAACCAAATCTCATCTGGACGCGCGGGGAGCGGCTGATCTGGACCGAGGTTTGCGCTCTGAATGTCGGCGAAAACGAAGTTCTCCGGCGGAACCGGACTCCCCGCCAGACGTCGCAAAAGAGCAAGTTGTCCAGCGTGGGTCATGGCGTCGGAGAACGGGCCCTGCAACAGAACTTCAGGAGCCACCTCTCGGAGCTGCGTCCCGAGCTCGATGTGCCGCGCGACATCGGCGAGCGTTTCGTGGAAGTGGGCGATAGCAACTCGGAAGTCGAGAAATTCGGGTGCTCGGTAACTCCCGCCTATGAAAAAGGTACGTGAATACCCCAGCACGTCGTCCATGTGGCGGATCAGCTCATGCGGCGTCCGAACCTTTGGCGCCGCGCGAAATGAAGCGAATTCCGCAGGGGCGCCGCGGAGCGCCTTCTGAGTACGGTACGCAAGCGCAGCTAGGAAGTGATGGAGAAGAGTCTGCTTCTGATCCATTTCTGTTGGTCCATCATACACGGTGAGGGCCGACCGGTCCCCCGCGCAACAAACTTTTCCTGCAATTTAGCGGACCTGCCTTAGTTAAGTGGTCCTTTCGATTGAAGGCCCTCACATTTCCGGGTCTCTTTCAAGCAGATCCACAAGTCCGGCAGAAGGCCTGAATTTGGTCTGAGCAGATTCGTTCCCACAGCCATGACCTGGTTGCCGCCCAAGCGAAAGCTTGGACAAGATTGGCCTCATGAGCGTAAAAGCGGCCAAGGAACACCCGACTCGATCGCAGCGTGTCTTGGCTGATCAGGGGAACGCCCGTGCTCCAAGCGCCACACCTCGATCTGCCCGATCAGTGCAGCCGAAGCAAGGACTACTGATAGGCAAAACAAAGGCATGCAGCGTGTCATCGTGTCTCCTCATGCGAGCCTGGTTTGGTGTGCGGTACGGTAGCGCTCGAAAACGTGAGCCGTCAAGAATGCGGAGGCTCCCTATAGTGAGATACGGCGTTGGGCGGTTTGAAGTCCGTCCCTCGAAGCCTACCGAACAGATAGCTTCGAAGACCTATTTCGTCGGCATTCATGTACCGGCGCTCTCCGATCCCAGGTTCATGTACTTTCACCGGGAACCAACGATCAGGGCTTGGCGTCTTAAAGTCTGAGGATATCGGCACTTCCGTTTGGAGGGTCGCAAAATGAGATTACGGTGCTTAGTCAGTTTTCCGACCTTGTTGATTGTTCTCATCTCGATCTACGGCGCTCAAGGTAGTCCCAAGGTCGAGAACGCGAGCACTGCGGTAGTGCGCGCTTTTGAAACGCACGACATCGTGATGTTCGGCGAAATTCACGGAAACAAGCAGGAATACGAATGGCTGCACTCGCTCGTTGCCACTCCTGAATTTAGCGACCATGTTGACGACATCGTCGTGGAATTCGGGAACTCTCTTTACCAAGAATCCGTCGACCGTTATGTGAGCGGGGAAGACGTCCCGTTGGACCAGGTCCAGAGAGCTTGGCGCAACCTGGTCGGGGCGATTGGGCCACCCTCGCCCGTGTATGCATCGCTCTATCAGGCGGTTCGCGAGACGAACCAGAAACGAAAAGGCAAGCACCAGATGCGTATCGTCTGCGGAGACCCCTATATCGACTGGGAGAAAGTGAAAGATCGCGAGGACATCGCACCGTATCTGGGCAATCGCGATCAGTGGTACACGCAGGTGGTAAAGGATGAGGTCCTAGCCAAGCACCACCGCGCGCTGCTGATTATGGGCTGGGGTCATTTTTTGCGAGGGTTTCCGCCTGGTCAAAGGACGCCTTCGATTGAGCAACAGTTGCGTTCGATGGGAGCGAGAACTTACCTGATTATAGCTGGTACGAACACAACGGGAGGCTACGACGACCTGGACCATCGGTTCGATTCTTGGTCCCCGCCTGCGGTCGCGCCGCTAGACGAGGGCTGGGTGGGGGAACTTCCAGCGATGCCAGTACTTTCCGGGGGAAGTATCATGCTTAGACCGATTGCGCCCAATTCCGCTCCCGCCGCTTCCGCAGGTTCGCCTGCAGACCCTAAATTGAAAAATTTCGCGGACGCGCTGCTCTACCTGGGACCACGCGACAGCTTGATTGTCCTGCGAATGCCGCGAGTTGAACTGAATGGCACGCCATACGGCAAAGAGATCGAACGCCGCCTGACAATTGAGGGAATCCCGATGAATTTTCTTTTTGATAGTGACGAGGCGCCACAGTTCTCTCGGCCAGAAGCCGGCAGCCGCAATGCGCCACCACCTCTTCCGCCACCGCCCAAGAACACGGGTGCCCCGTTACCGCCCAGACCGCCATCACAGTAATGAACTCGTGAGCGGTAACTATTATAGTGCCTTGCAGTGCCGCTCGAGCACCAAAGTGCATGGCTCTCCGCGTGAAGGGCTTGGCCGAAGTAAATCTAGTTGTCCGATTTAGCATACTCGTACATCTCGGGAAGCAAGCTGCTGCCGCAATGCTGGATTCAAGGATTCCGTGCGCCAAGGGGTACACTGCATCGGCTAAGTCGGATCGAGTGTGATCCCCGCCATAGACGCTCCGGTGGCGAAAGTCCTCGATCGAGATTCGGCCGAACCTGACGCCTCGCTCTGTTGCTCGAACGGAAGATCGATAGCCCAGCGCCGAGTGCAACCGCTGCCGACTGTAAGATCAAACTACATTCGACGACGATGCCTATCCTCAAAAACACGTCCTACGCAAACGAAGTACTTGCAGTGTGACACTCGGGTCGGTACAGAATGGTCCTTTCGCGTGAGGCCGGACCATTGAAGATCGCCACTTTCAACATCAACAACATCAACAAGCGTCTGCATAGTCTCACGGCGTGGCTTGCAAGGGCGCAGCCCGACGTCGTTTGCCTCCAGGAGCTCAAGGCAGAGCAGCGAGCATTTCCCGCAAGTGCCCTTCGTGACCTTGGCTATCGCGGAGTCTGGCTGGGCGAACGTTCCTGGAACGGCGTAGCGATCCTGGCGCGGGACTGCGATCCAGTGCTGACGCGATCCAGCTTGCCTGGGAATTCTCAGGATCGCCAGGCACGCTATATCGAGGCGGCGGTAAATGGTGTGCTGATCGCTTCCATCTACTTGCCGAACGGAAATCCTCAACCCGGTCCGAAGTTCGACTACAAATTGGCCTGGTTCGAACGTTTAATCGAGCACGGCGCGGAACTCATGAAGGCCGGCGTGCCTGTCGTCTTGGCCGGCGATTACAACGTCGTACCGACTGTGCAGGACATCTATCCAACGCGATCTCTCGATAACAACGCATTGATTCAACCTCAGAGTCGCCAGGCGTATGCTCGGCTGCTAGCTCAGGGCTGGACGGACGCTCTGCGCAAACTGCAACCCGAGGGGCCGCTCTGGACGTTCTGGGACTACCAGCGTAATCGGTGGCCTTTAGACAAGGGGATGCGGCTGGATCATTTCCTTCTCTCTCCAACAGTGTGCGATCAACTCGCGCACGGGGGGGTAGACCGATGGGTTCGCGGTGAGGAAAACGCGAGCGACCACGCTCCCGCTTGGATAGTGCTCGATCGTTGACTTGTAGTGCGTGTCGGACACGACTCCGTGAGAAAATCGGCGCTTCCTCGGAAGGCCGGAGCTAGTCGGGCGTAGGCACTCAGGGTTCCGGCCCGGTCGGCGCTGGTCACCGTCGCCGTCTCCGTGGTGACGGCTTTCCGAAATAACAGACGACCGCCGCCGTTGTCCTGAGATTGCTCTGGCCCCGAACCACAAGCGAAGAATCGTAGAAAGCAGTTCTCAAATAGTCCACACCTGTGCGAATGGCCATGGAATCTGTCGCCCAGTACTCAACTCCGCCGCCAACCGCCCAGGCATAGCTAGTTGTCCATCCCCCGAGCAGTATAGACCCGCCATTCGTAAGAATCGGGCCACTCACTTTGCCGCCCCCCACCAGCACATGAACGTAAGATTCAAAGCTACGGTGAAGAGTGTGATGGAAAACGGGACCCGCGAGGTAACTAAGGACGGCACTGTGCCGCTCGGTATCCAGTACATTGGGAGCTCGCGCATAACCCACATCAGCCGTTATGCCCAGTCGAGAAAAATTTACCGTGAAGCTGGCATCCGCGCCCTGTAAGCCCAATCGCTTGGACTGGTTCCCCGGTTGACTTATGTAGGCGTAGCCCAGCCCCATTTCAATAGTCTTGCTCTTGGCCGTCGCGACAGGAGGGTTGCTCCTTATGGGCTTTACGGGCCTTATGGGGGCGAGTGGAGTTTCGGCACTTGCGGCGGGAGCTTCGCCGCCTGTGCCCACGATTGAAGATTGCGCCGATGAAGGCGCAGAACACAGCAGGGAACAAAACAATGCGGGGAAGAGGATCCTCATGGGCAAAAGCACCACCTTCGGTTGCGTGGGGCGGGGGCACTGCGTTTGTCATAGGCCTTAGCCGGCAACTTTGTGATGCGACAAAATCATGCGCGCAATCGCGCATCGTGTCGCACAGGCGCTGAGCGAATACAGGACAAAGGCGTCAACGTGGCTCATGACCCGGCTGTCTTCCCGTGTCCAGGCCAGTCGCAACGGCTGGCCCTTCGACAATCGCGGGTCACCGATGAAAAAAACCCTACTAGGCGCCGGCTGACCAATCCGTGCGCATCCTAAAGGCTCTCCAGGATGCGCGCTGTTCACTTTTGCACAACCAGCACTTAGAGCAGGGGTGCCGGGTGTGCTGAGCAAAAATTCCGTTTAGTTTCGGTTGTTACGAATATTCAATTGCTTTGCCGAAGCTGTAACTCGAAAAAGCGTGCGGCTGAAGCCGCAACCAGCAACCAGTATGAAGCGTGGCTCCACGGCCCGTGCAACCAACGAATCACATCGGGCTCAAGGCCAATTTACCTGGCATAGTCAAAAAAACTCGTCCTGGTCGCTGTCCTGAACCAGGAATCATTGCTCTGCGCATGTTGATGATAAATCAGGCCCGGGGGGTCTTTTGCCAGAAAAGATTCCTGGCATCCTTAATATAAAAATTTATGTCCTGTCTGCTGTCCCGTCGACTCTTATGCCGCTTCCCTCTCGTAGAACTTCAGCAGACCTCCCATCCGTTCCCGACACCGCACAGTTCCGGTATTCTCCGTTGCCTCCGGCCGCGAAGGAACCAAAATCCGATTGTCTTTGCACTGATGGTTGCGCTCCAGGTGGTAACGTTCCGTCTATTGCTGCAACGCTCGCCGCAGCGACGATTCTCCAAACCGGATCAGCCTCGACAGACAGTACGTAAGTGAAAGAAAACGAATGAGGTGGCATGCCCGGAGGAGTCGAACTCCCGACCTCCTGGTTCCTAGCCACGGAACCAATTTTGACTAAAGCTTGCCGCAGTGTGCGCAACCAGAGGGAGAGTCACTGAGTTAGGATTATCCTTGCGCAGCTACGTGTTCCTTCTTTCATCACCGACAATCAACATCTTGTCACCATTTCGCACACTTAGTATTACGATTCTATGACGGCAAATCGCCTAGCTCATCTCTCGCTCCCCCCAAGCGAAATCCCTGCCAAGCACGGCCGACTCTGGAGGGCAGGTTCACGATTGCCGTTGCGGGCGAGTTCTCTGACCCAATTGCAAAAAACGGTTTTAAGAGTATGTGCACTCCTAGCGATTCAATCTGCCGCACCTCTTCACTTTGGGAGCCGCCCTCCGGGTCCATTGCTCTCCGACTTGGTTCAGGTAGCCATCTTGATCTTATGTACCACGGCTTCCTTCAGTGCGTCTCGACGATCCAGTGCTCTGGGGCGAACGTTCTGGCAACTGGCAGTATCTTCCTTTGCCTTAATATTTATTGCCGAGGTCATTCATACTCTAAACGATGTCGTAAGTCTTCCACCCTTATGGGAATGGCTGTCCAGCACCTTGCTTGTGTTCTGGTATGTGCCCATGTGCATGGCGCTGTTCCTGGATTCGGATTTCGAGCCAAAACGCTTCGACCGACTTAATATCTTCGATTTTATTCAAGCATTTGTTTTTTGGGCGGCGGTGTTTCTCTATTTTTCCTCTACTCCTTCACACTCTCAACCAGCCCAGGAACTTGCCTGGGCCTTGTGGCGGCGCTTACTCATCTATGACGGAGTTCTGTCGGGCGCCTTTCTATTGCGCGCGCTCATGGCGGACTCCAGCAGTATTTTTGTATTGTTCGGAAGAATGAGCGTCTTTTTCTGTTTGGCCGGCCTCATGGATGCCTATTCCAACTACCCGGGCAGGAACCTCGGTTCCGGAAACTGGTTCGATGTCCTTTGGTCCCTCCTTAATGTCATTCCCCTGCTAATTGCAAGCACGTGGAGCCAGCTTGAAAAATCTGACGGGGCATCCGGGAAATCAGTGGCTCGCAAGCGAAGTGCGTCGAAGCAGTTATTCGCATTGCTATGCCCGCTTCTCGTGCTTGGGATGTCCCTGCTCATTATCAGACAGCGAGTCCTCCTAGCTGCGACGATCATGACAGTTTCTTTCCTTTGCTCCATTGGAAGGATGTTGGTGATCCAGAGTAGACAGCATAGGACCGAACTGGAGCTGTTACAGGCCAAGGAAGTAGCTGAGGCCTCTAGCCACGCGAAGAGCGAGTTTCTTGCCAACATGAGCCATGAAATTCGCACACCGATGAACGGTATTCTCGGTATGACGGACCTGGTTTTGGACACTGAACTGACTGTCGAACAGCGCGATAGCCTCGGCCTCGTCAAGTTCTCAGCCGAGTCACTCCTCACCGTGATTAACGATATTTTGGATTTCTCCAAGATTGAGGCCGGCAAACTCGATGTCGAATCAATCCCTTTTGATTTGCGAGAGAGTCTCGGCGAAACGATGAAGTCGCTGGGCTATCGCGCGCATCAAAAAGGACTGGAACTAATTTATGACGTTCGACCGGAAGTTCCAGAGGCTCTCCTCGGCGATCCCGGGAGAAGTCGACAGATTCTGATAAATTTGATAGGGAACGCGATCAAGTTCACCGAACATGGCGAAGTTCTTGTCACCGTAGTTGAAGAATCCGACGAAGCCACCATCACCTGCCTGCATCTCGCCGTGAAAGACACTGGTATAGGCATCCCGACTGACAAACAAGAAATAATCTTTGAAGCATTCTCCCAGGCCGATGGCTCAATGGCCCGAAGATACGGCGGAACGGGGTTGGGACTGGCGATCTGCACAAGACTGGTGACGATGATGGGCGGGAGGATATGGGTGGAGAGCCAGCTCAATCAAGGCAGCACGTTTCATTTCACGCTTCGGCTGGCGGTGCAGGACAAGCCCGCCGGCGGCCCGGTTCCTCTTCAACCAGAACAGTTACGTGCCATGCATGCTTTAATCGTGGACGACAACAACACGAACCGAACCGTGCTGAGCGGGATGTTGACTCGTTGGGGCATGAAGCCGACAGCCGTCGAGGGTGGACGAGCCGCGCTACTGGCGCTGGAAGTCGCGAAAAACGCGGTCGTCCCTTTCCTCTTGTCCTATTGGATGGACAGATGCCGGACATGGACGGCTTTACTTTAGCTGAAAGGATAAAGAGAGATCCCGAGCTAGTCGGTGCCACCATTATGATGCTCACCTCTGTGGGACACCTTGGCGACGCTGCCCGTTGCCGGGAACTCGGAATTTCCGCCTATCTCGCGAAACCGATACGTCAAGGAGAGCTTTTACAGGCGATATGTGGAGTTTTGAATCTGTCAACGCAGAAGCAGGCTCCACTGGTGACGCGTCATACGTTACGAGAGTCCAGGAATCGTTCGCGAGTCCTCTTGGCGGAAGACAACGCGGTCAATCAGACTCTCGCAGTTCGTCTTCTTGAAAAGCGAGGGTACGTTGTTTCCCCAACTTGCAACGGTCGAGAAGCACTCGCTGCGCTTGAAAAGGAGGACTTTGATATCGTGCTGATGGACATCCAAATGCCGGAGCTGGACGGTTTCGGTGCCACGGCGGCAATTCGGGAAATGGAACGGCTTACGCGCAGGCACATCCCTATCATAGCCATGACTGCAAATGCTCTCAAGGGTGATGAGGAGCGCTGCCTATCAGCTGGGATGGACGCGTACATTTCCAAACCTATTCGGACAATTGAGTTGTTCACAACGATTGAGAGGCTGCTCGGAAAGAGCAATGAGGCACGGGCATCCGATGAGGGCGAGAATCAAAAAGAATCGGTACAAGGGGCGGAAGGGTTGATTCAGCCGACGCACAGATCAAAGTTCTAGGCCACCGGAGACTCATTTCAGCAGGACAAGATTTATAACGGTGGCGCATCACAACAGGGCAGCTGTGAGTGACCTCCAAGCCATACTGATCCGCTTGATGCTCGCAGTGGCGACTGAAGGCTCTGAAAATATTCCCAGGTTCGACCTCTGCTTCAGGAAGGTCGACCTGAAAATGAGGTAGTCGCCGGTTATGCTCTGCTAGCCCGCCAAGCACTCGCTTTCTCTTCCCACTTCTGAACATTCACGCCCATCACGATGAGCCACAGGCAAAGCGACAGTTCCGCGACGAAGCCAAGAACCTTAAGGTAGGTGGATAGACGGTCTGCGAGCGGCGACAGAAAGATCAGCCAACCCACACCGGCAAATGCCATCAGCACGCCCAGAATTCGAGGCAGGAAGCTCGACCTGAAAATGAGGTAGCCGAGCAGCAGGCAATAGGGACCGAAAAATACCAGGGAGCTGATTTTGTAGGGAGCGAGATTAAAGAGGCTAAGAACATCATTGGCGCATCCCACGGGGCTGAAGAACGCTGCGAGCAAAGAGAGGATCCTGTTCACCGGCCTCAACATGTAATAGAAGAGCAGCGTCACAGCGATGTAGAACGCGTAGGCGACGAGATTAACGGCGTCATATACCACAACCCGGCCCCGTCCGCCGAAGACCTCGGCGGATACTGCCGTCAGAAAGTAAAACAAACAGACGCCACCGGTAATCCGCGCCCTGGAACGCGGCAAAGCTTCTGCAATCCGTTCCACCATTTCATAGCCTCCAGATGGGCCAGTACATGAACGTGGCGACCCCGAATATTGCCACGCCCATAAGCATGACCAGTCCGCCCGCCATGCCCGCCGGGACCACACTGGGTGTCATTAGAACACCTCTGGGCTGCGGCTTGCCGTATGGTAAGATTTTTTCCGAGCGAGAAGCGTCTCTCGATCTGGCAATCTCATCGCGCGATCGGTATGCCAGAAATCATCGAGCTCAATTCGCATGGATCGCGCACCTAGCTACGGTGTTGCTCTTAGGGTGACCACCTCGGCCATTCCAAGCACGACTGCGTATGTGGCAAAGAGAAATGCTCCGTATCTGCCTCCAGACGTGGCCTGCAGCTTCGGCATGAAGGCTGATAGATTGGAAAGCACTAGAGCTTCGCCGATCATTCCTGGCACAGCCAGCAGAAGCATTGCCGATGTCCAATTCGCCGGGGCGATGTGCCGCCAGCGAAGAATGGCAACGCAGAGAACTGCTGAGACAATCGGCGACAGCGCGAAGGCTCCCCAATAGCGCAAACTCGTGGTTTCCAATATGGCTGGACCCTGATTCGCGTAGTAGATCGTCCCAACAATCCAAATGATCAAACCGAGTACAAGCAGGAGCGCCACGTCATGTCCTTTCATCTATTCTCCTCTGGCGTTATCATGTACCAGTTGGAACACGGATTAGATGTACCACGCGGTACATGCGAATGCAACGAAAAAGAAAAGCCGGTCAGGAAGAACTTTTGGAGCGATGTCTTGCAACGTTCATCAAGGCGGGGACGATTGATCTTAGCCTGGATCGATTGGCAAAGGGCGTCGGAATCAGCAAGCGTATGCTGGTTCATTATTTCGGCGGCCGCGAAAACATCGAAGACAGAGCTATGGCACTTCTTGAGGAAAGATTGCGGGGACAGTTTGCAGCCGAATCATTTCCCCCTGGTGTCTCTTCGCAAGCCGTTGTGACTGCACTCTGGGAGCAAACGACAGCTCCTGAAGCCAAGGGCGTGCTGCTGCTGGTAATGGATCTATCTCGACGCGCTTGGAATGGCTCGGCAAGAGCAAAAGCCTTCTACTCGGAGCAACAGCGGCTGTGGGTGCAGCTGCTCATCAAATTTTTGCCCGATCAGCCTACGGTGGAGGAGGTGCTACAACTCTTCCAAGGAGCTGTTCTCGCATATCTGATCACCGGCGATCCTGAGCCGGGCATGCGTTCTTTAACCCGCATCTTCTCCAGTAGCCGCATGACGGATGGAAATCTGACCTCACGGCAAAAAGCGCGCACTGGAAGGTAGTTTAGGGCAGCTGCTGCACCTCGGCGATGCACACCGGGTGCGGCAGAATCTCTAAGAAAGCCAACCAGCGAATCTAAGGCAGGGGAAAAGTATCACGCACTCATAACGTTCCTCCCACTGCCGAGAAGCGGTCCGTAAGTGAAAGAAAAAGAAGGAAGTGACGCGCCCGGGGGACCGGAACTCCCGACCTTCTTGTTCGAAGCTAGTGCCGTGACCAACCAGGAACCAGCGCCCCTCATATGTCATTCATTTCACAGGTGCCCCTAGTTTTGGCGAGGCACAGCTCTCATTCTTGGCGAGTGCCAGCTTGCCCTCTCCCGCGAAACACTTTGGTCATTTTGTTCGTCTCTTACCAATGGCACCGAAAGATTACTTGTACTTGGTGACTCCGGGGAGTATTTGTCCATGCGCAACTTCGTCTCTGACCTTCGGCTCGGCTTTCGTATCCTCCTTCGTAATCCCGGCTTCTCTGCCACGGCCGTCCTCCTCCTTGCTTTAGGCATTGGCGCCAATACGGCAATTTTCTCCGTGGTCAATGCCGTGCTTCTCCGCCCCCTTCCTTTCCAGGATTCGTCCCGTATCATGCAGATTTGGCACGTCCCTCCAGCGAAGAGTTTCCCTGGAATAACGCTATTCTCCGTCTCCCCAGCGAATTACCTCGACTGGCAGAGCCAGAATCATTCCTTTGAAGAAATGGCGGCCTATGGTGGCGCCAGTTTCAATGTAGGGGGAAAAGAACGGCCTGAGTCGATTCAAGCAGCGCCGGTCGCTCCGGGCTTCTTCTCGATACTTCGCGTTCGTCCGGTCCTCGGTCGGACCTTCACGCCGGAAGACGATCGTCCCGGCCAGGGCCACGTTGTTGTCCTCGGCAATGCGCTCTGGCGCGATCACTTTGGCAGCGATCCAGGTGTCGTTGGCCAGAACATCCTTCTCAACGGCGAGACCTACAGCGTCATCGGCGTCATGCCCGCCAAATTCAAGTTTCCCAGCT
>Ga0210388_10001340_pt1 | contig 19355 bp, 22 predicted proteins | sample IncBWC19OmetaG_FD_155485 | JGI IMG/M metagenome (GOLD analysis project Ga0210388, IMG submission 155485) | Forest soil microbial communities from Barre Woods Harvard Forest LTER site, Petersham, Massachusetts, United States - Inc-BW-C-19-O ... | reverse complement strand
CCGACTCGAGTTGCTTCGTCAAGATCTCGCATCTGGCGACTGGGCGAGTCGGCACAGAGATCTTTTGAAGCGCAATTCGCTCGATCTGGGCTACCGAATCCTCACGGCCACGCTATCTTAATCGGGCTAGCGGTGAGGCCGCGCAGTGTCGCGCGCGCGACGTCTTTTTTCGTGGGCGTCGCATCAATGTCCGTTAATAGCAGGACTTATTGATTCGTTAGACCGATCGGTCTATATTGAGGACGAGTCAAGATTGACATAGGAGCGCAGTGCGTGCGTAGTGGGGTATTTGTCCGACCGGGGCGGGTCGAGTGGCGCGAGATGCCTGACCCAACGCTGCAGGGAGCCGCAGAGGCGCTGGTGCGCCCCATTGTCTTGGGACGCTGTGATCTCGATGTCGGTTACCTACGCGGTATTCTTCCGCTGGCGAGCGGTTCCTCAATAGGGCACGAAATCATTGGGGAGGTAGTCGATCTTGGTGAGACGGTGCGCCAATTTCATGTCGGTCAGTATGTTTTCGTGTCCGCCCAGATATCCTGTGGCGCGTGCGTTAACTGCCAGCGAGGTCGCACCGGGCGATGCTTATCGGTTCCTTTCGCCGCCTCCTACGGCATGGGGCGTGAAGGCAACTACGGTGGCGGCATGTCCGATCTGTTGCGCGTGCCGTTCGCCCGAGCAATGTTGAGTCCAGTTCCGGCCGGCGTTGATCCCCGTTCCTTGATTGGCGCCGCTGACAGGGCAGCGGATGCCTGGCGTGCGGTTGCACCCCATCTTGAGAGCCATCCCGGTGCCCATGTTCTGGTTCTCGGAGGCAGTCCCGCGGTGATAGGTCTTTACGCGGTCGGGCTGGCGACGGCGCTCGGCGCGACGGTGGTCCATTATGTGGATGATGATGAAACTCGAAGAAGCGTTGCCGTCGAGTACGGTGCCAATCTGCTGGTGGAGGAAGATCCAAACGCGCGCTACGATGTCATCATCGTGGCGAATACGTCTCGAGCGAGTCTTGAGCGTGCTTTCAGGATGGTAGCACCCGGTGGGGTCATTACCAGCGTGGCGCCTGCGCTGGATGGCGCTGTAATGGTAGACGCTCCGAAGCTCTACCACACTGGAGTCACCTGGACGATCGGTCGGCCAGACTGCCGTCATGCGCATAACGGCACACTGTTTGCGTGGGCCAACTGCGGATTCCGGGCGGATCGCATACCGACGCTCCACGTCGACTGGGATGACGCCCCCGAAGCGTGGGCAAATGAGGCGCTGTCGGTCGTGGCCGTTCGTGGTAATAATGGTTTGTGATGGGTTTTTGATGAAATCAGTGGAGGTTGCGGTGGTGGGTGGCGGGGTAGCGGGTCTGATCGCGGCGCACGAAACTGCGCGCATCGGACTTGCAACGTCGTTGTTCGAAGCGGCGCCCGTACTCGGCGGTCGAGCGCAAACCCGGATTCTGGATGGATTTCATTTTAACCAAGGGCCACACGCGCTGTACGTTGAAGGCGAGTTTAACAAGGCGTTGAACTCCATGGGCGTTAAGGTCTCCGGCCATCGCCCTGATTTCAGCCATGCCCTCGCCTTATGGGAAGACCAACAGCATCCACTGCCTCTTAAGGTTGAAACAATCCAGCGCGCAACGCCTTTCGATGACCTCGATCGGATGCAACTATTCGAAACGATTACGGAGGTTGCGCAAGGCGCTTACCACCACGCCGGCCAACCACTCGCGGAGTTCACCGGTCGGCTCAGACCGCGCGCAGCGAAGATAATCGAAACACTGATCCGTTTGGTGACCTATGTGAATGCGCCCGACTTGATCGACGGCAAAGCTGCGCTTGACCAGTTGAGGCTGGCTTTCGGAGGCGTTCTTTACGTCGATGGAGGTTGGTGTGAACTAGTGGCTGGACTCGCTGCGTCCGCGAGAGCCGCGGGCGCGGATCTTCGAACGCGAAGCTGCGTAGCCAAGATTGCGCGTACCGAGACGGGTTGGCTGCTTTCCGGTGCCGGCCTCGAAGATCATCTGGCCTCGTCAGTGATACTCACCATTGCGCCGCAGGCGGCCGCAACTCTGGTTGCACAGTCAGGGGATCTGACCGCCACTGCGCGGAGAGCCAAGCCGGTCAGGCTAACGTGCCTCGATATTGGTTTGTCAGCGCTGCCCAGCCCAGAGGTGACATTCGCTTTGGGGACAGATCAGCCCACCTACTTTTCTGTTCACTCAATGACCGCTCGACTTGCTCCAAGCGACGGCGCGATGCTGCATGTCGCGCGTTACCTAGTGCCGGGTGAAGCGCCGAGTACCGCCCACTTCGGGGCCCTCGAACGGCTAACCGATCTCATGCTACCCGGCTGGCGAGACCTGGAGGTGCGGCGACAGCGCCTGGCCGGCATGGTAGTCGCACACGATTTTCCGGGCTTTGAAACGCGCGGGCAGCGCGGCCCAATTTCGGTACCCGATGCACCCGGCCTCTTCCTCGCCGGTGACTGGATTGGCACAAAAGGGATGTTGTCTGATGCTTCGGCGGCCAGTGCGCGGGATGCGGCGCGTGCGGCAGGGGCATACTTGAAACAAAAAAGCCGTCGTGACGGGGTGACGACGATCCGTTAGGGGGCGAAAACCATGCGAGACAGTCTTCCCGCCGATCGTATCGTTGCGTGTAGCTCTAGCCGGTCAACTTAGAATCGCTATCGTGCCTCTGCGTCATCGACTGAACGAGATATTGAAGGCCAAACCAGCCCCAGTAGACTCGCTGATGCTGGATGAGTCCGCCCGTCAGGTGCATGACCTCCAGGATATCGATTTGATCACCATTCGGTGTTAGACGTGGGTACTCCCACATCAGGATGGTGCCATCAAATAAGAATCGATCGGGCTCCCGATACCATCGAAGCAACTCATTTGTTGGCTGTTTAGCGAGCGCCTGGAAGAATGCAAGGATTTGCGAACGTCCGTGCAGGACACCGGATGAACCCCCCATGACCGCGCGCGCCACGGGACTCTCCAGAGTGGCGTCGGGGGCGTACAGGCTCAGCAATCCGGCGCCGTCGCGCTTGCGAGCGTACGCGTACCACAGCTTATAGATGCGCTCGCCGTCGGAACTAAATTCACTCATTTTCATTACTCCCAACTGTCCGAAAAGCAGGAGGCATACTCACGTGAAACGAGGTAGTCCCTGTTCAGGATTCCTCTTCTATGAGATGCGCCATCATCTCGGCGACCGAGCGGCCGATGCGCCCGTTTTGTTCGATGCGCGCCAAGATCATCGCCCCCTCGCTGGCAGCGATCACGGTTTCGGCCATCCTACGCGCCCGGAGCGGTGAGAAGCCTTCCGCGATGAGCAGTCGCGTGAACCTTTTTCGCCATTGGGCGAAGGCCTCTCTGATGGCGGCATGCAGAAGCGCAAGATCGGGAATGGCGCCCAGCGCAGTGGAAGAAAGCATGGTTGCTTCGAGCCATTTCGATGCCCTCAACCAGCGCACCATTCGCCGCGCAATCTCCCGAACCATGTTGGCCACGCTCACATGCTGGTCTTCGAGCCGCTGCAACAAAGCCAGAACGTCGGCACTGATCGCTTGCACGACGGCGACAGCAATTTGTTCTTTGCCGCCGGGAAAATGGTGATACATCGAACCCTTGGGCGCATGTGCCATCGCCAGTATCTCCGCCGTACCCACCGCAAAGTACCCGCGGCGTTGAAACAGTGTTCTCGCGGCGCGCAGGATGCGTTCGCGTGTTGGAAGTGCTTTCTTTTGACGGCTCACGGAGTCCTATTCTTCGGGACCTGAGAATCCTGGTTCAAACCCAGGGGGCTTCAGGGTCGAGTCGCTGGAAGGCGTGGGTGACTCCGAGCCTCGGACCCTAAATGTCGCGTTGGCGCGCGCGATCGGTCGATCATCGCAGGATGCAAAGGCGTCACAGAAGCCAATACTGCCACCGGCGCGAAGCACGCGGGGCAGGATCAGCAGGGAATCCCCAATTTTTGCGCTGCCGATGTAATCGAGACCGAGATTGATGGTCACGATGTTGGTCTGATTTTTTCCCAATACCGCATGCAACGACAGCCCCATAACATTATCAAACAGTGCGGCGAGGACACCGCCGTGCAGGATTCCACGGGCGTTGCAATGCGCCGCTCGGACTTCAACGAAAAGATCGATCGCCCGATCGCTGCGACGCGTATAGAGCGGCTCCCAGGGATCCGTCGCCGGACTCTTGCGAAAATGCGCCTGAAACCCCGCAGGAATCGCGTTCATCTTTCCATAATAACCGGAATAGACTGATCGGTCTAGGCGAGCCGCGTGTGGAAGAGTTGTACCAACGAAACCCTCTTGTGTTCCGGGCGACGATGAGTTTATGGTAGCAGCACGCCCCGCGCCTTGTGCAGGGCATGCGCTACATTGCTCCGATCGAGCCAAAGCCACGGATCTCGAGTGGAGCGGCGCGATTACCGCGCAACTGGTTGGGACGAGTGACAAGATCATACAAGACGACTCACGCGGTGGTTCGCTATGCTGGACTCGTTATGGGCTGGGAAGGAGGCAGTTCATCATGATAGGCGTTTCGGATTCAACCGCCGCGATTGCGCCACAGCCTTGTTACGTTTTCCGGAGGTGCCAATGAAATCAGACGTCACTAAGCGCCTTGTGCCAGGCGAATCGGAAAACCCGGTGCATCCGCCCCGCGTTGCATACGTGCAATCCTGCTGGCATCGAGGCATCGTCGACCAAGCCCGAATTGGGTTTCTTCGCGCGATCAAAGCGAAGGACTTACGGTTCGTGAACTCGGAGTACGTCGAGGTCCCGGGAGCGTTTGAAATTCCGCTGCAGGCGAAATTGCTCGCTGAATCGCGGCGCTACGCGGCGATCGTGGCGGCCGGATTCGTCGTCGACGGCGGCATCTATCGGCACGAATTTGTTGCTGCCAGCGTCATCAACGCATTGATGCAGGTGCAACTCGATACCTATGTGCCGATCATTTCTATTGTGCTGACTCCACAGCAGTTTCATGAGCACAAGGAACACGAGTCGTTCTATCGAAGGCATTTCAGCGTCAAAGGCGAGGAGGCGGCGCTCGCCTGCGCGGGCGCCATTGCGGGAATGGCACGGCTGCGGGCGCGGCCCCACGAAGCGAAGCGGGCGCATGCGCGTATTGCTCGGAGTGTTGCCTAGCCAATGCATCGTATGGGCAATTATCCCGAGCGAGATCCCTCCGGTTGCGCCGCGGGCCCGATTCATGTCGAGGCGATTTCGATTTGCACGAAGGCAGTTTACGGGTTCGAGATTGAAGGCGATGCAGAGCCCAACGTGCTTGCGCTCGTTTGTAATCTGGTAAGTCTGGTCAATGTTGTTCCCAGGTCATGCCAGATGCTACGGACGCAGGACAATCGAGCGTTCATCTCGGTCGAATTGGAAGGAATTGGCGGTGCCCTGGCGCGCTCGATTAGGCGTCGAGTGAGGCAGCTGACCTGCTTCACGGCGGTGCGACTGCGCGAAAATCCGCTTCCAGCAGCCGGTGCGACCAGAATTGGCGCCCGAGGCGCTTATGAATGAACCTTGAACGGCGACGAATAAAGGGAATAATTTCCCGCTTCGCCAGCGGCGCCCATTTACGTGCCAAAAGTACTGGCACGGGGGGCTCTTTTACGTCGGTGATTTCAGAGTTGACTTCGTATCATAGCGATCCAAACGGCGCGGTATCCATGGACAACCATGAATTCCCTCCTGAAGCAGATCGAAGGTGCGGGTGGGCCGTGAGAGCGATTACCGACGGCGGCAACGCGCAATTTAGGAACTGGGATGCCAGGCTGAGTGCGATGAACAAAGGCGTCCGATGGGGCGACGACCGCTTTGCATATGCGACCGGTACTTGGCTGAAAACTGTCGGCCCACCCTCCAACCCAACCGGAGTAGGTACTTTCGCAGATCTGGCCGCCATTGGCTGAGCCAGTACGTGCAAGCAAAAACAGCAAGGATTGAGAATGATCACATTCAAGCTCAGCACTCCGAGAATTCTGTTCGTCGCTTTTGCGATGACAGTCGCCGCTGCTGCGGCAGTTGCACAGGTTCCGTCTTGGGGTGTCGATGCGTTTCAAGCGCCCGCCGATCCGCGCTGGCGCCCGATCGCCGAGCAAGATGTGGAGGCAGCCTATCGGTTGCTTCGGGACAATCATCCCGGCGCGGCGCCGGAACTCCATGATCTAGCCTTTCAACAGCGCTTGAGCAATGCTCACACCCTGGCGCTTAAGCGAGCCCGCGCTGTCACTTCCTACCAGGGGTATCTCTTCGTGCTCGCCGGCCTCGCCACCGACATGGGCGACAAACACATCTGGAGCCGCCCGACTTTTGTGGTCAATCTGCCACGTTGGGCCGGGATCATCGTCAGTAAACGCGCTGACGCCTGGATAGTCACTGACACGGAACCGGGTCAGAGCACTGTCTTGGGCGCATCCCTGATTAGCTGCGATGGGGAAGCCGTGCAGGATCTGGCACGAAAGAATATCGGCGGTTTCCGCGCGGTCTGGGGTGTCGGCGCGCAGCAGATCCAGAACGCTCCTTGGTTGTTGATTGACGAAGGCAATCCCTTCATCACCCGTCCCAAGGCATGCGTGTTCGAACACAATTCTCATCGCGAGACGGTGACCCTGGACTGGGTGCGGATCAAGCGTGAGAACCTGCTGCCGCGAGTGAAGAAGGGCATCGGCGCGGGCGCGGCGGGCTACGGTGTGCGGCAGGTCGGCAAGGGATACTGGATAGCACTTCAAGACTTGTTTACCGACAAGGCTCGCGGCGTGGTGAAGTCGGTCGAAGAGCAGAAAATGGCGCTGCGAGAGGCCCCGTACGTGGTACTCGACTTGCGCGGCAATGGCGGCGGCTCCTCGGTCATGGGCCGTCAAATCGCCGCCTCACTGCTCGGTGCGGCCGCAGCAGATGAACGTCTGGGACCTGCGACGGAAGCCGCTTGCGGCGGCCCGGACGGCAGCTGGCGCGCCTCGGAAGGCAACATCAAACAGCTGGAATTCGTGCAGGCCAGTCCGCTCGTGTCGCGGGGCGGCCCCGAGATCAAGAAGATCGTGCAGGACACGCTGCGCGATGCACGCGCCGCCTTCGCTCAAGGCAAGGCGTTTTCAGCATCCATCGATTGCCCCATCGAGCCACCGAAGCCGCCTGCGGCTACCCAGCCGCCGTCGCTGATGAAGGGGCGCTTGATCCTGTTGACGGACAACCTCTGCTTCAGCTCCTGCTTGTCGGTGACGGACGATTTTCGCACCCTAGGCGCCTTCCATGTCGGTCAAACAACCGATGCCGCCACTCACTACGTCGATGTGCGCGAACAATACTTGCCCTCCGGCTATTCAATGTTCTCCACGCTGGAATCTGTCGACCCCGGCAGTGCGCTCGAGGTTGGGCCCTTCGAGCCGGTGTTGGCCTACGATGGGGACATCGCCGATACCGATGCGCTTGAGGCCTGGGTCATTGCAACCGCCGTTCCCGCTGCTACGAGAGGGGCGCAAATCTTGCGGCGATAGCAGACTGCGGCGATTGAAATGCCGCTATCGCCGCTGTCAGGCGTGGATCGCAATCACTACGCGCAGCCGTATCAAGACGAATCAAGTGGGGTATCAAGAATCCAGCGGGCAACTAATTGAGTGGATTGATCATCACTAGCCGATTGCGAATGGAGCAAGCGATATATGTCACAGGCCAATGAGGTTGAGCGAAAGTCGCTGCTCGCCGCGGCGCTCGGAGCAACGGTGGCGGTTGAGCGCGTCGAGATCCAGCAAATTGAGCTACCACCCGGTAAGGCAGTTGGACTGCATCGCCATCCTTGTCCAGTCGTGGGCTATGTCGCAACGGGCGAGATTAATTTTCAGATTGCAGGGGAGCCCGCGCAGCGCTTGCGTCCGGGAGACGCGTTTTACGAGCCTTGCGGTGCGCGAGTAGCGCATTTCGACAATGCTTCGCATACCGCTGGTGCCACCTTTATTGCGTTCTATCTCCTTGCCAATTCTCAGCGTGAGTTTATTGAAATGTTAGATGGTGAAAAACAGTGAAAATCCGACGTAGCGGGGAACGCGCGACTGAGCGCGGATCGAGAGAATGGTTCACCGGCACGGTATGGTTGGACGAGATCGCAATCGGTGTTGCGCCGTCGGTGCTTCGCGTTCATGCGGTGACGTTTGAACCCGGAGCGCGAACTGCGTGGCACACTCATCCGGTCGGGCAAGTGCTGCATGTGATTGCAGGCATCGGACGAGTGCAGCGACGCTCCGGGCCGGTAAGAGAGATTCGCCCAGGCGATACCGTGTGGATTGAGCCGGATGAATGGCATTGGCATGGCGCCGCACCGGAGCGAATATTTGTCCATTTGGCGATCCAGGAGGCGCGCGGGGACGGCAACGAGGCGCAGTGGTTTGAACAGGTGACTGAAGAGGAATATCAACAGCGCGCGAATGAAGATGACCGCGACTAACGCTTCCCGCGAGCGTTGGGTACTATCAGTTTGAATCGCCCGACGCGGCTTTTGTCACGGGGGCGATCTTCTGGTAGCACTTGGGCTGGCGTTGCTTCTCTCTGCTCAATGCTACTGGAATTCATGTCTCGACAAACCGAACTGCCTGCGGCGCCAATGCAATCAAGAAGTCGTTTCAAAGGAGAACAGTGATGTTGCGATTGTTGACCACCTTAGCGCTGGTAATGAGCTGCGTGTTGGCTCGCGCCGCCCGCAATGACGGTGCAAGCTACCTGATACCGCAGATTGCCGTCGGCGAGCACTTTTCGACTGTGTTTTCAATTTCGGGGGCCGTCAATGCGGAGGGCTGCGACCCCCTTGTGCGGCGTAATGGTGGAACCGGAGATAACACCTTCAAGCAGAGCGGCCCCAATCAAGAACTCACCTTTGACTCGCGCGAACTTTATGACGGAACGGCCGATGGCCAAGGCGAGGTTACTATTCGCGACGGTGGGGCCACGTCTTGTTATCACGGCGAGTGCCGAACATACACTGACGCGAGCGGGTTGCTCTACAACCGTCTGTTATGGGGATATCCTCCCAAACACCTGAAAGTCGGGATGAATTGGCAGGTGGCCATCGGCCAGCCTTGGGAGCTCGGACCCGCCGGGACCCAACTTGTCACGGTGACTTACCTGGATGAAAAGAATGGCATTGTGACATTGAAGCGTGAGGGAACGGCTGTCGGCGCGTTCGCGAACGAATCGCCCCAGGTGACGCTCGTCAAGGGCGGCAAGCCCATTACTTTCGATGTCAAACCCGGGCGGGCGCACTGGAGTGGCTACACCACGTTTAGGCATGGGATTGTACTCAGCGATGAGTTGCTCGTCGTGCGTCAGGATGAGCTGCATTCCGAGGAAGCTGGCACGATCAAGGCAACAAAGCGCCGTTACATGCTATTGAATGCGGCACCGTACCCGACACTTTCGTAATTAATTGTCTCTGGGGAGCGTCCGACGCGGCATTCTGGGTTGCGATTTGAGAATCGAAAGGAGAAACCCGGCAATGAAGAGACTCGTCCCCTGTTAGATCGCGATCGTCATCGTTCAAACCCGACGCGGATTTGTGTGAACACAAAGTGTCGGATGGATCGAGCTTAAAGCTCGCGGAGCCGAAAGTCTTGGAATTAGCAGCCGGGCGGTATCTTAAGAAAAGTCGAAACGAAGTCCGGGGCAGTGGCTACGCGGTGGCCTCGCTCGAGGCAGCGTTATGGTGCTTTCATTCAACATTGACGTATGAGGCGGCCGTGCTCGAAGCCGCAAACTTGGGCGAAGATGCAGATACGACAGCGGCTATTGTGGGTCAGATTGCGGGCGCGTTTTATGGAGTGCAGGGAATTCCGGCGACGTGGCTGCAGAAGCTGCACATGCGAGATGAGATCATGGCGATGGCGGAGCGACTGTATGACACCACGGTTGGCTGAAGACTCTCGCGTCTTAGAGGTTACGCAGAGGCATCTGCCCACAGGAGGCTCGGTTGCCATCGTTCGTGTGGACGACTTCGAAACACAGCGACAAGCGATCCGAATGCGATGGGCATCACAGCAATTCACGGAAACCAGTGGATTAATAAGGAACGTCCAGAAACTAAGGAGTGGTTTCATGAGGAATCGGATATTTGGCGCGATTGGTATGACTTGGGGTGGCCTCATGCTAGTCAGCTCATTCATGCGCGGAGGCCCGCAAGGCTCAGGCGCGTACGCGGCGGGTCAAACAGGAGCGCTGGTGTTTGCGGTTCTGTTAGTCATGATTGGCGGGTATTATCTGGCGAAGGGCAGCGCTAAGAAGTAAGGGGCTCAATTTAGTGGTGGCTCAGGGAAAGAGTGGTGCTTAAAGTACTCGTTGTTGTACTGTTGGCATTCTTGGTAGTTGGCTGCAGCCAGGAAGACATGCTGCGTAAGATTGCCCCGCAGTCTGAGCAAGACAAAGCGCGGGCGTACATTGAGCAGCTGCGAAACCACGATTTTGCGTCGGTCGAACAGGCCATGGATCCGAGTATTGCGGGAGACCTCAAGGGTGGGCTGCTAGAGAAAATGGCAGACGCCATTCCGGCCGGAGAGCCTACATCGGTCAAGCTGGTGGGTGCCGACCAATTTTCGTCGAACCAAGTTGGGACGACGCTCAATCTGACTTACGAATTCCAATTCGGCGATAAATTCTTGTTGATCAATGTGGCGAAAAAGACGAAGGACGGAGTAGAAACAATCATTGGATTTCGAGTTCAGGGTCTGACGAACTCGCTTGAGGCGCAGAATCGATTCACTCTTGCAGGTAAAAGCGCGCTTCAGTACGGCGTGCTAGCGGCTGCGGTCGGTGCGGCCATTTTTACGATTGTAGCTTTGGTAATTTGCATTAGAACCAAGATCGCCCGTCGGAAGTGGCTGTGGATCCTGTTTATCCTGTTCGGATTTGGAAAGATCATGGTCAATTGGACCAGCGGAGGATGGGATTTCCGGATCCTTAACATTCAGCTATTCAGCGCGGGTGCGGACGCCAATTTGTTTGGCCCTTGGATCATCACTGTCGCGCTGCCGATCGGCGCAGCCGTTTTTTTGGCGCGACGCAAAGAGCTTGAGGTCACGGCAGCGGGCGAGGGCGAAGCTGTCAATTCTCACCAGATTTGACCCGATGAAATCTCGTTCAGTTAGGAAGTGAACATCATCGAAGCCATGCGCTGGCGAGTTCGGAGACTTGCCCCCGAAACGGAATTCGGAATCGTCATTCTGGGAGCCTTTGCATACTTTTGTCTGGGTAGCGTGCTTTCTGCCTTATTTCCCGGCACGAAGCCGCCCATATCACAGTCTCACCTCGCATTCTTGGTCATCTACGAATCCGTAGTTTTACTGCTCCTTGGTTCCATGCTGTACTTACGCGGCTGGACGCTCAATAGAATCGGATTGAAAATCACCGGGAAAGACACCCTTGTTGGCATCGGTTTGGCACTTGTGGCGTACGGTGGGTTCGTGGCCGTTTGGTGGACTGCAGCCGCCTGTGGAATACATGCCAGTTACCCCGGCAGTATTCAAGAAATTGCAAGCCATGGATTGGATCTGTCGTCAGTCATAGCGGTTTCAACTCTTAACCCAATTTATGAAGAGACTTTTCTGTGCGGTTACATCCTGACCGATGCCAAGGAGAACAAGCATCTTGCGGCTGGAATGAGCGTAAGCCTTGCAATTCGGCTCATCTATCATTTGTACCAGGGAAGCGTCGGCGTCTTGGTTGTTATTCCCCTAGGTCTCGCGTTTTCGATCTGGTATGCACGCACGGGGCGGCTGTGGCCGGTAATCGTGGCGCACGGTCTTTTCGACGTGACTGGGCTGATACGGTTCGTCGGACCCAATTAAGCGAAACCAGCCGATGCTTCCCACCGTCATTGTAGTTGTAGTTCTGTTAATCAGCGCTGTCGCTTGGATGGAGCGAGGGAGGCTATCTTGTGCTGTTCGGGCCCTGTTTCATCGGCGCTCCTGGTTTCGATTGCTCGAGATCAAAGCACTGCCCGTCGGCATAAGCTTGCGTCAATATCGACCCGAGGATCGCGAGGGTTGTTTGAAGCTGTACACCGACAACGAAGTCGGACAATTTCCCCCGGGCTTTGTCAGTGTTTTCGAAGATTTTCTAGATCGGCAGGATTTGTCGAAACTCGTGCTCTGCGAGAATGACATCCTGGTGGCGATCGGCGGCATTCAGTTGCATCCTTATCTCGCCAGCCACTGTGCGTGGTTAATATTCGGGCTTGTGGCTCCCGCCTGGCAAAACCGCGGGCTGGGCGCGGCCCTGCTGGTATCGAGAATCGCTTTGTTGCCGCAGCCTTCCGCATCGACTCGGCTTTTCATGACCAATGTTGCGAAGTCCCAAGGATATTTCGAACGCTTTGGTTTTGGGGCGCAAGGCACGGTCAGTGGTTACGGTGGACCCAAGTTTCCGTGCAATTCCGCACTACTGGATGCCGAAACCTGGAGGGCTTGTCGAGAGCGCGCAAACGCACTCGGGCTCAAACTTCCGGATTTGGGCGTTCCAAAAGTAGAAATAGACAGGCTATCACCTGCTCAAAAGCCGGATCCTCTGGCGAGGGGGCGGACCGGCTTTTCGAAGTTGGACGAGGCCGTGTTGCTGCAGTTGGGTGGCCTGATCTCTCTGTTGGTGATTCGCCATCACAACAATGTGATGGGATGGGCGCTGGTGGCCGGAAGCTGCGCCTTGATCGTGTGGGGAGGCATTATGTATCGAAGGGAACTGAGACGCCGGAAAGCGAAGGCTTGAGACCCTGAAAGGTATCCGTACTCATGCGTCGCGTACTATTTATCTGCAGCCGCAACCAGCTACGTAGTCCAACGGCGGAACAGGTGTTCTCGAAGTGGCCTGGGATCGAAGTCGCCTCAGCTGGGCTCGATCCGAAATGTGGTGCACCCGTAACATCGGAGCTGTTGGCTTGGGCGGAGGTGATTTTTGTGATGGAGAAGAGTCATCGGAATAAGCTGCTGAAGCAATTCCGGACGAGTATGAAGAATCAGAAGCTTGTCGTATTGGGCATTACGGATGACTATGAGTATATGGACCCGCGCTTGGTGCGGCTGTTCGAGGCGCTGGTGCCCCGGCATTTAGATGTGAAGGCGGGATGAGATGTATTGGCAAGATAGCAATGTGTCGTGAACGGTTTGAGCCGCGGCTCGCGCATTGTCTTAAGTTTTTTTTCCGGCTTTGCTGGGCTTGTCATGGTAGTCGCGGCCCCTCCGACCGATAAGGCGCCGGGTTTTTATCTGGTTGCGCTGGTTTGCCTTCTGCTGTGCATCGCTTGCATCAGCCATACGAGAGTCCGACAGTTATTGGGTAGTTGCGTCGGTACGGCACTCTTTGCAGCGTCGCTCTGGTATGGCTGCGCGCGTTTTGGGCAGCCGGAGTTTTTTAATGCGCTGGTCTTTTTCGTGGTCTTTGGTCTTCCCGGAGCAGCTTACGCAATGAGCACACGCTTCGGTTTCCGGCAGAAAAGACTAGATGTGTCGGCGGGTGCTGATGGTCCGAACCGGCTGCGGCAACCCATTCCATTCTATAACCGTGAACCGTGGAATTTGGTCATTGGAATTGCGGCTGCAATCGCCGTGGCCATCAATATCGGGCTCGCTACCACTCCTTGGATTTTTTTGGTTCCACTGGTCGCTTGGGCGATCGTGTCAATTCGGCAGTACTTGCAGCGCAAATGGGCGTTGCGAGACAGGGGATACTTCAGTCATAGGCACGGACCGAATCTCTGGGTTTATGAGGAGCGTCACGGCTATTCGTTGGTTGCGCTCATTTTGCCGGTAGAAAACACGCAGCCCGGACATTGGGAATTGTTCATTCCCGACGATGCCAATTGGCGGGCCACCGTACCGGAGTGGGCAGGGAAGGTCGAGTCGATCCGAGTCGGGCCGAGACGCTTCGACAACACCATGGTGAAACTGTCGTTCCCGTCGCGCAGGGCGGCGTGTTACTGATGAGGCCGTTGCTCCTGCACGCGTCGTCAAAGGCAACCTCGCTGACCCCGAGGCGGGTGTTACATTTTGTGCTCGGGCCGCCGACGTTGCCGTTGGGGCTGGAGTGGCGGTGGGCGGTTTGACGGCAAACCTCTTGGAATCGGGCATTGACTTAGCTCGGGGAATGCATCCATAAAGCTGCTAGAATCTTCAAGCACAGGCGTAGACACTGAGACCTTGAAGGACGAGCGGAAAAACATGGCAAAACGAGACGTCAACGCCGTTTTAACCACCCCTGCGTATCCGTTCGTTGAAGCGGCGCACTACCTCAATATTCCCTTGAGTACTCTCCGAGCTTGGTGTTTGGGTCAAGGGCACGGTGCGGGCAAGTATGCGCTTAAGCCGGTGATCCGTTTAGATGCCAACGACCGGCGGGCGTTGTCTTTCTTAAATCTCATCGAGGCGCATGTGCTCGCGGCCATCCGCCGCACACACCACGTACCGTTACCAAAAGTCCGACTGGCGCTTTCTTACGTGAGTAAAGAGCTAAAAACGGATCGGCCGCTTGCAATGGAAGATTTCCAAACCGATGGTATCGACCTATTTGTCGAGAAGCTCGGCTCGCTGATCAATGTGGCCCGAGAAGGTCAGACAGAAATGAAAGAACTCATTCAGGATCACCTGAAGCGGATCGAGCGTGACGCGACTGGTCTTCCGGTTCGGTTGTTCTTGTTCACCCGTAGGGACGAGGTGAAGCATCAGCCTTCGCCGGTCGTTGTTGACCCCCGTATTGCCTTTGGCCGACCCGTGCTGGCTGGCCGTTCCGTACCGACCGCGATTCTAGCGGACCGATTCAAAGCCGGCGACACACTGCAGCAACTCGCAGAGGAACATGACACCTCGTCGCAAAACATCGAGGAGGCGCTCCGCTGCGAGCTCGATCGCAAGGCGGCTTGAGTCGGCGATCTTCTATCTCGACGAGTCTATATTATTCGCGGGTTTTGAGCGAGGCGCTGAGTGCGGCTCGTGCAAAGGTCAAACGTCCGGGGGCTTGTGTGGGCGCGTTCGTGCTCACCGCCGGACAGGCGAGGCTCAGTCGACCGCTATCGTGATTTTGTCGAAACTAATGAAAATCGTGAACATTTCGCGAAGCGAGCGAAAGCCATTCCTGTACACGTTGGGGGTAAGCGGATCGCTTTCGAAGGTCAAGATTCGACCATAGAGCCATCGATTTCGCCAAGCTTGCTTACAGGCTGGCGTTGACAGAAACTCCGCGAGCGGCAGCAGGGAGCTGTTTATGGGAGAAGGGGCGGAGAAGACCTCAGAGACGGTAGCTCAAGGCGCTGCCGCGCCGGTCTTTATCAGCTATGCCTCGCAGGACGCCGACACCGCCAACCAAATCTGCCGGTCGTTGGAAAGTCAGGGAACGTCTTGTTGGATCGCGCCGCGCGATGTGAAACCGGGTGCGCAGTATGCGGACGCCATCGTTCGGGCAATCACCGAGGCGAAGGCAGTCGTGCTGGTGCTGTCGGGTGGTGCCGTTGCCTCAGCGCACGTGGGGAGGGAAGTCGAGCGGGCGGCGTCTAAGCGCAAACCCATCATCGCGTATCGAGTTGATCTGGCACCTCTGAGTGCCGCGTTGGAATATTTTCTGTCGCAGTCGCAGTGGATTGATGTGCCTGCACTCGGGATGAAAGCGGCTTTGGTGAAACTTGCGGAGGCGGTGGGCCATCGATCGGTATCAGCTCCGCAAGCAATCGAAACCCGTAAGAGTACGCGCCTTCGAAAGCGAATCGTGATTGCTGCGGCGGTCGTCGTCGCAGTAGGTGTTCTGGTTGCGGCAGGAGTGCGCTATTCGTTGTTGGGGCACAAGACCGCGACGGTTGCAGCGACGACAGCCGACAAATCCATTGCTGTGTTGCCGTTTGTCGATATGAGCGAGAAGCGTGACCAAGAGTACTTTGGTGACGGAATGGCCGAAGAGATTCTCGATCTACTGGCCAAGGTCCCGGGCCTCACGGTCATCGGCCGGACATCGTCATTTCAGTTCAAGGGCAAGAGCGAGGATTTGCGAACGATCGGCACGAAGCTGAATGCTGCGCACGTACTCGAGGGCAGCGTGCGAAACTCAGGCGATCAGATCCGAATTACGGCGCAGCTGATCAACACCCGTACGGGAGCGCACGAATGGTCGGAGACCTATGATCGACACTTCGGAGACGTACTCAAGCTGCAATATGCCATTGCAGTTGCAGTAGCAAGGGAATTGCAGCTTACAGTGGTTCCTGCTGACTTAGACTCGCGCGTCGCCCTGAAAAATACCGAAGCCTACGGCCTTATGCTTCGGGGACGTCATGCCTTTGATCGCCTTGACCCGGAAGGGTTCAACGAGGCCGTATCACTATTCCAACGGGCACTCGATCTCGATCCAACACTCACGGATGCGGCGTCTTGGCTCGGTCGAGCTTATGCTGCGCTTGGCGACACTGGTTTCTTGGCCCCGGCGGAGGCGTACGAGTCCGCGCGCCGCATGGCGGTATTGGCCCTAAAGCTCGACCCGAGAAGTGCCGAAGCTCACGCCTTGCTCGCAAACATTCATCTCTTCTACGATTGGGACTGGGCGGCCGCCGAACATGAGATCCAGGAGGCAAAGTCAATTGCCCCTGGAGATCCTTACGCACAAAGAGCCGCGGCGATCCTTCCCATGGTCCTCGGGCAGTGGAACGAGGCAATGAAACAGCTAAAGGCGGCGGTGCTAATAGACCCGTTTGACCCGATTAACTATGGCTATTTGTGGATGATTCAGGATCGCATTGGCCAATTGAGTGAAGCTGAATCGACTGTACGACGTTTGCTGGACATTAGTCCGGCTAGCCCATGGGGACGTTACGACCTTGTCTATCTACTCCTTGAGCGCGGCGATAGGGAAGATGCATTGAAAGAGGTGCAGCGGGAGACAGACCTCGGCGTAAAGCAGCTGGGAATGGCAATGGTTTTATACGCACTGGGAAAGAAGGCGGAATCGGATGCTCCGCTCGTGGCGTACATCAAAGAGCACGCGGATATCACTGCCTATTCGATCGCCGATGTATATGCCCTTCGTAGTCAGGCAGATGAAGCGATGCACTGGCTGGAGCGGGCCTTTGCTCAAAAGGATTCCTTACTGCTCTTTATCAAGTCAGATACGGCGCTAGTTCCTCTCAATGACGATTCGCGTTACAGGGCGTTTTTGAAGAAGATGAACCTTCCGGAATGACTGACGTATCTTCAAACCAGATGGCTTCGGGAAGGGAGGTATTCGTCAGATATCTCGCGTCGAACGCGAGTGTCGCGAATTCGATTGTTGGGAATCTTGCGCGGCAACGACGCATTTGGTGTTTGGCGGTGATCTGCGTTGCCTTAGGCACGTGCGCCAAGCCCTCGGTTGCCGAGGACGCGGCTACAACGCTGTTCTACGATGCGCATGTCTTCACGGCGGAATACGATCATCCGTATGCTGAGGCCGTCGCCATCCGCGGCGAGCGGATTATCGCTGTGGGTACGCTTGGGACGGTGGAACAGATCGCCGGCCCCAATGCGCGCCGGGTTGATCTGCACGGTCAATTCCTGATGCCGGGGATCATCGATGCGCACGCTCATCCGATTATGGGTGGCATCGCCTTAACCCAGGCGAGCTTTTCGCAATCTGGAGCGGTGGAGGCTCTCGTTCAGTTCGTCGCCGAGCAGATGAAAAAGCGCGAAAGCATGCGCGGCGATGTGCTCGTGATCAACGACATCGATACCAGCTACTGGGCGCAAGCCGCGGCGATCGATGCCTCACTTAGCAAGGGCGCGTTCGCGAAGCAAGCGATCGTGCTGGAGGGATCAGACGGTCATACGGCATGGGCGAACAGCACGGCGCGCGCTCGCGCGGGCATTACCGAGCGCTTCATCCGCGGCTTGAAGCCCGGCGATCGGCAATACTATGGCATCGATTCGACGCGCCACCCGAATGGCTTTGTGGTCGATGCGGGGAAAAACAAGCTCGATAGCAGCCTGCCGCCGTTTTCCGCCGAGTTCATGCTGAAGGCCGGTCGCGCCGCCGTTCACTACCTGAACGGGTTCGGAATCACCGCGTGGTTGGACGCGATGGCGAGCGGCAGTGTCGGGGGCAGCGTTCCGGCAACGGTTAATGATCCGGGTTATCTTCCTGTATATCGAGAACTGGGGGCTCGGGGAGAGCTCACGGCGCATGTCGCGGCTTACGCGGTCGTTCAGCCTGACTTGGGACCGCCGCAGATCGAAGTCGTCGAGGCGCTGCGCGCCCGATTCAAAGATGTGCCGAACCTTACCATCCCCGGACTGAAGGTTTTTGCGGACGGCGTGGCCGAGTTCCCTTCTCAAACCGCCGCGCTCACCAAGCCCTACAGCAACACCGGCCGCTCGGCGCCGCTGCTGTTTACTCCGGCGAAAATGAATGCGCTGGTGACGGAAGCCGCCCGCCGCGGGCTCACTGTGCATATCCATGCGATCGGGGATCTGGCGGTGAAGGCCTCACTCGATGCTTTCGAGGCGGCCCGCAAGGCGGTGCCTGACAGTACCTTGCCGTTCGCGCTCACGCATGCGCAATTCGTGGATCCCGAGGACATTGCTCGCTTTGCGCAGCTGCACGTGATCGCTGTCCTGCAACTGCTTTGGGCACAGCAAGATGCCTCCTCCGTTGAGCAAGTCAAGCCGTATGTGGATGCGGAAATCTATCGATGGATGTACCCGGCCCGATCGATACTCGACGCGGGCGGTGAGATTGCCGGCGCGAGCGATTGGCCGGTGAGCACACCCAACCCGTTTCTTGCAATGTATGTAGCGGAGACGCGTTCCGGAGAGACGGGTGGTGTGCTGGACCCCGCACAGCGCATGCCGCGCGAGGCGATGCTGTACGCGTACACGCGAAATGCCGCAAAGGTATTGAATCAACTCGATGAGATCGGCACGCTGAGCGTGGGCAAGCGTGCTGACCTGGCGTTGATCGATCGCGACCTGCTCGCGGTCCCCGCGGCGGAGTTAGCAAAGGCCGCGGTGGTCTGGACGATGTTTGGCGGCAAGATTGTGTTTGGGCAGGCGCCTTGAGATGGCCACTGCGCGTATCAAATGATTTAAATGCCGATATCGGAGCAGCCCGATGACGAATGTCTGGCACTTATTAGGCACTCATGCGTTATCGGATCAGGTGGACGCGGCGCAATAAATCCTGAAATCGCGGATCCGCCCGAAGGCTGTCAAACACGGGATCGACCGCAAGATAGGACATCCACACCGCGCGATCGTCATAGGCAGTTTGGAGCCATTTGAAGGTCTGTTCTCGGTCGCTCAGAGCGGCGTAGATCTGCGCCAGCCCGTACGGGGATACATACTGCGTATTGGAAA
>Ga0210388_10001339_pt1 | contig 19361 bp, 15 predicted proteins | sample IncBWC19OmetaG_FD_155485 | JGI IMG/M metagenome (GOLD analysis project Ga0210388, IMG submission 155485) | Forest soil microbial communities from Barre Woods Harvard Forest LTER site, Petersham, Massachusetts, United States - Inc-BW-C-19-O ... | reverse complement strand
CTTTGTTGCCTGTGAGCGTCCGCGCTAGCCTGCACGGCATCTAAACAGACAAACGACGCCGGGCCGGTAGCTTGATGATTGTCACCATACGATATTTGAGCTTCAGCTCATCGACGGGACGAGTGGGGCATCTCGATCGGCCGTCGCGCGTGCTCGGCCGCAAATCGGCGCGGGGGCAAGCATGACAACTGTCACAGGCATCCGCGCCATTGATACACATGTGCACATTTGGGATGTCGGTGCACCGTGGATGCGCTGGCTGGAGGATCGTCCCGCAACGTGGGATGTGGTTCGGCGGAACTTCACCTGGCTCCAATTGTGCGCTGAGCTGGACCATACGGGCATCGCCGAAGTGATCTTGGTTCAAGCCTGTACCGATCCACGGGAGACAAAGCTGCTGCTCGAATTGGCTCACCGTGAGCCGCGCATTCGTGGCGTAATCGGCTGGGCCAGCTTGCGGTCGCGAGAAGCAACCGACGCCGATCTGACCTCGTTGGAGGGCATCGGCATCGAAAAACTCGTCGGCGTCCGCAACCACCATCGTTGGGCGCCGGACGCTGATATCTTGGCAACACCTGCGGCGCTCGCGTCCGTACGGCGGGTGGCGGAGCTCGGTCTATCCTTAGACGTACTCCTGCACGGTCAAGCTGATTTGCCGATGATCCTGAAATTGTGCGAGGACGTGCCCGAAGGACGCTACATTATCGATCATCTAGGGCGGCCGACACTCGGCTCAGCTGACGCGTTCGCACCCTGGTCTGCATCCATGGCCGAACTCAGCCGGTTTCCCAACGTTTACATCAAATATTCCGGTTGGGCGACGTTGATGGAATATCCCAAGGCAGCCGACGTCAAGCGGCATATAGACTTCATTCTCGAGACCTTCGGATCCGAGCGCATCATGTTCGCGAGCAACTGGCCGGTCGCGCTCGTGGCGGGAAGCTACCAGGAAACATACGAGGCAACGCTCGAGGCCATACAAGGTCTGTCGCGCCCCGACCTCGAGAACCTCATGAGGGGCACGGCGAAACGATGTTACTTCGATCCGATCGAAGCACTCAGCCGAAAAGCAAATCACAGCCCACGGAGATGAAATTGATGAAGATCGGGATTATCGGCCTCGGCGCAATGGGCAAGCAGATTGCCTTGAAATTGCTGGCAGCGGGACACGAATTGGTGGTGTGGGACAGAGATCCGTCCGCGGTTGAGTTCGCGGTCGCCGCCGGTGCCGTCCCCGCAAAGACGGTCTCCGATGCGTTGCAGGGCGAGTTGGCACTATCAGTCCTGTGGGACGACCAGGCAATCCGCTCGGTGCTGTTTAATTCGGCAGGTTTAGACGGTGCCGCGCCCGGACTGGTGCATATGTGCATGTCTACGATCACGTTCGAATTCGCGCAGGAGCTGGTCGACTATCACGCCGCCCGTAACATCGCATTCATCGGCGCTCCGATGCTGGGACGGCCCGAAGTCATCCCCGGGGGCGGGCTAAACATTCTCGCGGCCGCCGCTCCGGCACTCCTCGATCGGGTCGAGAAACCGCTATCCTGCCTTGGCAGGTTGTGGCGAATGGGTACTCAGCCCGTCGAGGGCTACTGCGCAAAACTGGCCGCCAACTTCATGATCAGTGGTGCGATCGAGTCGATGGCTGAAGCCGTGGCTGTGCTCGGGGGGTTCGGTGCAAATACGGATATGTTCATTTCCGCTATGACCGAAACCCTGTTTTCTTGTTTCATATACAAATCTTATGGTGCCATGGTGACGGGCAGGGTTCCGCCACCGCCGACACCGTTAGGGCTCGCGATGCCGATCAAAGACAATGCCAATTTCATCGGCGCTGCCGCCAAAGCCGGCGCCCACACGCCGCTCGCCCACGTTATCAAGGCGAACCTTGCAACGGCAGTCGCGCAGGGCTATGAAAAGGAAGATTGGTCCACTGCGTTGGCGAAGGTGGCCCGCGGCAAGAACTAGGTCCGGACTCAACGCGCGGCGGATCGCACATCGTGCAAAATCATATCCGCACCTTTTTCCGCGATCATGATTGCCGCAGCGTTGGTGTTGCCTGAAATGAGCTCAGGTATGACCGAGGCGTCGACGACACGCAGCCCCTCGACACCCCGCACCCTCAGCCGCGGATCAACGACGGCCGCCGCATCGCTACCCATACGGCAGGTGCCGACCGGATGCCAGATCGACGACGCACGATCCCGGCAAAACTCCAAGAGCTCTCGATCGGAACGACATCCGGCAGCGGGCAGGAACTCCTCGGCAACATGATCAGCCAGGGGCGGGAGATGTCCGATTCGCCGGCACAACTTCAATCCGGCGATGATCGCCTCACGGTCGTACTCTGTTTCAAGAAAGTTGAAGCGTATCGCGGGCGCCGCCGCCGGGTCCGGGCTCTTCAGTCGAACGGAGCCGCGGCCGTCGGGGTGGAGATGGACTGCAAAAATACTGAACGCGGAAAAAGGATACAGTTGGATCCCTGCCTTCGTGCGGTCCGCCCCCCACGACAGCAAGCTTATTTGCAGATCGGGGCGATGCAGGCGCGGGTCGGAACGATGAAAGGCGCCTGCATGGATGCCGTTGCCGGCCAACGGGCCGGATCGGAACAGGCCGTAGCGTAGCAGCAGGCCGGTGCGCCGCCACATGCCGGCCGTTATGTCATTCAACGTCACCGGCGTGCGGCACTTGAAGACTGCGCCTACCGCGAGATGGTCCTGCAGGTTCTCACCGACAGCAGGCAGGTCTGTCACAATGGGAATTCCCAGACGTTGCAACAATTCGCCCGGACCTATGCCGGACAGCTGCAGTAGTTGTGGTGAGTTGAACGTGCCCGCACAGACTATGACCTCGCCGCGAGCGAAGACGGAGCGTGTCTCTTTCGGACCTCGGAATTCCACGCCAACGGCGCGGCGGCCGTCCACAAGAATACGGGTTACGAGCGCGCTTGTTTCTATTGTCAGATTCGCCCGCGCCCGCGCGGGGCGCAGATAGGCGACGGCTGTGCTGCAACGCCTGCCGTTCCGAATGTTCGTTTGGTAATGACCCACACCGTCCTGGTGAGCCCCGTTAAAATCCGGGTTCTGACGCATTCCCACCCGCTGCGCTGAGCCCACGAAGGCATCCGCGAGCACCTGTTCTCCGCGCTGGTCGGAAACCCACAGCGGGCCGCCGACACCGTGAAATGGATCTTCTCCACGTTCCTGGTGTTCCGCTTTCTTAAAATAGGGTAGGACATCATCGAAGCCCCAGCCCTCGCAGCCGTGCTGCCGCCAGCCGTCGTAATCGTCCTTGTTGCCTCGGATGTAGACCATCCCGTTGATGGCGCTCGTCCCGCCAAGCACCTTGCCGCGCGGCTGATAGAGCTCGCGGTTATGCAGACTAGGTCCGCCGTCGCTGCTGTAGAGCCAACTCAGGCGCGGATTGCTGAATAACCGGGATCCACCGAGCGGTATGTGAATCCAGGGGTTGCGGTCTTCCTCTCCGGCCTCGAGCAGAAGAACACGATAACGGCCGGACTCAGACAGGCGAGCCGCCACGGCGCAGCCTGCTGACCCGGCACCCACTACAACAAAGTCGAACTCGCCGCCGAATGGATCATGAGCCATTGTGCAGTCAGGCCTTCGCAGCAGGAGAGGGTCGAGGCAGACAAACGGCGCAGTCCCTATTCGAGCGTCTTGCGGTCGGTCCAATTCATGAGCTCGATCTGATGCAGATTCACCATCTCATAGGCCGCACCGGCGTCAAGCGTCCTGTTCATATGAGCTACAAGATTGCGGTTAGCGATGCGCTTCGTCCATGCGAGCGCATGAGCCGAACGCTTCAGCAGGCGAGCGACGAGATCGTTCACGACACGGTCGAGATCGGCGCGCGCCACGGCGTAGTTGATGATGTTCATCTTCGCGAGCTCCTCGCCGCTGTATTCCTTGGCGAGCATCAGATATTCCTTGCACTTGGCCGGTGTCATGTAGAGCGGTACTACAGCGAGTCCGCCGTCGCCGGGCACGATTCCATACGGAGGGCCGTACGGCTCGACCTCGCCCATGCCCATGTGAATGTCGGCGACCCGGGCATCCTTGACTGCGACGATCAGATCGCTGGAAAACATAACACTCTGTCCGAATCCGACGGCGTCACCGTTGACGCGCGCAACAATGGGCTTTTCCAGTGCTACCATTGCTTCGTGGCAGCGGACGATACCGGTGAACACTTTCCAGGTCCGCGCGGGATCATTGCGCCATGTGCGTCCTGCTTGGCTCGCGTAGGTTGAGGTGAACGGCGCAGCGAGAAATCTTTCTTCCTTCACACCGGTCAACACAACAACGCGAACACTATTTTCGGCGCGCAGATCGCTGAAAACGCGGCCGAGCTCCCAGTGCAATTCGCATTTTGCCGCAATGTCGTTGGTCATGTCGCAAGGCGACAGCATCTTTATGGTCGCGACCTGGTCCTCGATCTCGACGCTCAATCCCGGGTAGTTTTCGGTGTCCACGCTAGATTCTCCTACGGTCGAGGCCTTCGAGCCCTTGGGCCGCGGCGCACGCCGGATTTACGCCCCCGCCGCCTTTCTGGCGGCCACACGGGCGGCTGCACGCGCCGGCATAGTCTGATCACCAAGTAGATAGCGTTGTTTGATAGACCGTTCCCAGATACGCCACTGGCCGCTGATCCGCCGAAGCCGAAGAAAATATCGCCCGCCGATAGAGCAATCTGTTTGCACTCCGTCCTCGTTCATCCAGCAGACACAGAAGAGATCGGCCTCGCAGGTCGCCGCATCACCGTCTACTTTCACCAAGTGGTTAGACACGAGGTGATGAGCGCCGTCATATCCAGACATAACCTCGAAATACGTGTCAACAAGCTCCTTTGCGGGAAGCTCCCGCGGAGTCCAATTGGGAAACACGACCGAGTGCGTCAAAAGAACCTTGTCCGCGAAGCAGCCGAGATAGCCCTCCCGATCGAAGTTGTCCTGGGCATGCGCAACGCGTGAGACGGTATTGATTATCGCCATTTCATCCCAGGCGCGCTGGGCACGCGCCTCGGTGCTGTCAAGTGTCGCGGGCAAATTCCATACTCCTTCCAGTTGATGGGGCCGGCGCGGCCGTCATGCCTCTAGGAAAGCGCTTAATCGTTTGTGAGGCAATCCGAAAGTGTGGACAGCCGTTCTCTACAGGGACAATCGTCCACAGGGGATGATTGCCGCTCCATCTGCGGAAGTCCTAGTGTGGCAGGTGAGCGCGTCGAATGGTGCTCATCCACCCCCGTGCTTCGGAGCGGCGAGACGGCGTCGGCGATGAGGCTCGATAGATATGGTAAAACCTGAACGTCGCAGATGGATGTGATCGTCGAAACAAGCGCCGGCTTGACTATGGGCGAACGCCTGGAAGACGGTGAGATCGATGTCTTCCGCGGTATCCCCTATGCAGAACCGCCTGTCGGGCATCGTCGCTGGCGCCCGCCGGAACGAACACGACCTTGGGTGGGTGTTCGCGACTGCCGGCGGTTCGGTCCTGTGGCGCTCCAACGTCTCGCACCCGCCAACAGTCTATTCGGCTTTGAGGGGGAGGCCGAAGCCGAAGATTGCCTGTACTTGAATGTGTGGACGAGCTCGCGATTCCAGCGGGATGCCCGGCCGGTAATCGTCTGGTTGCACCTGGGCGCGTTTCAGTTCGGCTCCGGATCAGCGCCGCTTTATCAAGGCGCGAATTGGGCCAGGAACGGAGTGGTTTTTGTATCGCTGAATTTTCGCTTAGGCCGGATCGGGTTCCTGGCCCACCCCGGGCTCTCGGCCGAATCCGAGGCCGGTCGCTCCGGCAACTACGGCCTCCTGGATCAGATCGCAGCGCTCGAGTGGGTTCGGGACAATATCGCCCGCTTCGGCGGCGACCCATCATGCGTGACGATCTACGGTGCCTCCTCAGGCGCCTCCAGCATCAGCCTTCTCATGACCTCGCCACGCGCAAAAGGACTTTTCCATCGTGCGATCGCTGAGAGCGGGGGCAGCTTCGGACCGGTTGGACGGACCACCGGTATCGGCGATCGGTGGCAGACGATGGAGGCTGCTGAGGCGTCCGGCCAATCATGGGCCGCGTCGATCGGCGCTCCACGGTTGACCGATCTTCGCCGCTTAAGCGGGGGCGCGCTGCGGCGCGCAAACGCTCGTCCGCCCATCGCGCCGGACGGGACGTTCGACGCTGCTCGGCCGGTGATCGATCGGCAAGTGATGTGCGAAAGTACGCACGCGGTGTTTAGCGCAGGCAGACAAGCACACGTACCCCTCTTGGTCGGGTCAGCGGCCCAGGAGGAGTTTGCCGTCGCAAAAGTGGGTCTGGACGCGGAGACCTACCGACAAGAGGCAAGGCGCGAATACGGCGACGCGGCCGATATGTTCCTCGGCCTCTATCCGGGACGCGGCGACGCGGAGGCGGCCGCCTCATCGCTCCGTGCAACCGGTCACCGATTGTTCTCCTGGCAAAACTGGGCATGGGCAAACCTGCATGCGCGGCGCGTCAGCGACACCTATTATTACCGCTTCGATCACGCGCCACCCCTATGCGCGGCGGGTTATCACGAGCAGGCAACCGCTCGGACGCTGGGTGCCTTCCACGGTGCATCTCTATTCTACACTTTCAATAACCTGCACCTCCGGGAGTGGCCTTGGTCTGAAGAGGATAGGCGGCTCGCACAAACCATGATTCGGGCATGGGTGAGCTTCGCTAAAAGCGGAGTCCCTGTTGCGGAGGGCTTGCCGTCCTGGCCGGGATTTGACCCGGAAAATCCCACCGTGATGGCGCTTTCCGCCAAACCTCATCTTGGCGAGGTCCCGGAGCGGCTGATGATGGTGTTCTGGGACAGATTCTATGCACAGAGCTCGGGCGGTTAGGCCAGGTGCGCGCGCTAAAGATATGTCCCGGCGTGACGCTCGAGAGTTACGCGCGAGGACTTCGGCAAATTTGTTGATCGCTTGATGCAAGGCTCCGCAAGCGCGAAGGATGATGCAAATCTCAAACGGCGAGAAAGGGGACACCGGCATGACATCAAACCTCCAGCAGCAGAGCCACCAATGTGCGCGCTCGGGCGAAGAGATCAGGCCGTTCGTGCTCAACATTCCGCAGGAACAAGTCAACGACCTGCACGGTCGGCTGCGGCGTGCACGAATTCCTGAACGGGAGACCGTAGCGGACTCCTCGCAGGGAATTCCGGTCAAGGTGGTGGAAGATTTATGCCGCTATTGGCTCGAGGAGCATGATTGGCGTCGCCTTGAATCGGAGTTCAACAACTTGGGGCAATGGCAAACCGAAATCGACGGGCTCGCGATCCATTTTCTCCATGTCCGATCAGCCCGCCCCGACGCCCGCCCGCTCCTCATAACCCACGGCTGGCCGGGTTCCGTCGTCGAACATCTTGACATCGCAGGGGCGCTGGCAGATCCGCCTGTCGACCAACCCGCGTTCCATTTAGTCCTCCCTTCTCTGCCCGGGTTCGGCTTCACCGCGAAGCCGAAGGCGCCGGGATGGGGATTGGAGCGCATCGCCGACGCTTGGGCGGAACTGATGCGACGGCTCGGCTATGAGCGTTTCCTCGCTCAGGGCGGTGATTGGGGTGCCATGATCACGGCTGCGCTCGCGATCCGGCATCCGGAGCGCGTGGCGATGATGCATACCACGGTGCCTTGGGCACCCCGGCCGGCCGATGCAAACGATGATCAACTAACCGGATTGGAACGCAGCTGGTTGGCCTATTACAAAGACTTTCGTGAGCGCGGTATGGCCTATGCCCATTTGAATGCCACCCGGCCGCAGCTGCTCGGCTACTCGTTGGTCGACTCACCGGTAGGCCAGCTGGCGTGGCTGGCAGATTTTATGATTCGACACTCAGACATTGACGATAACGGCAATTCCCTGATTCCCCGTGCGCGCATCGTGGACAATGTGGCGGTGTATTGGTTCGGTGCCACAGGCGCCTCTTCTGCGCGGATTTATTACGAGAGCCTGGGCAAGATGAACATGGTTGCGCCGATCACGGTTCCGGCCGCCGTTTCCGTGCCTCCGAAAGAGTTGATGAAGCTTCCGCGCGCCTGGGTTGAGGCGCGATTCAAAGACCTGCGTTACTGGTCCAAACTCGAGCAAGGTGGGCATTTCGCCTCGTTAGAGACGCCGTCAGTATTCATCGACGAGCTGCGCCGGGCCTTCGTCCTCGCCTAACGGGCCGCGCCCAGCGCTCACGTCGGCATATTGCAAACTGAATCAAACGCGCCGGAGGCGGTGGGTAGCTAGAACAGTGTCGCGTTGTGTCGGTGCGTCAACGTTCCGCGGTGTCAGCGCGGCGTCTACGCAATCCGTCAGGACAACTGTCCCCGTTTAATGGTCGTCGTCCGCGCCGACTTCGGCTAGGTTACAAATCAACCTGCGGTCCGGCGCCGCGTGATGCGAGGAGGCGATTATGGTGCGCGATGGGATGATGCGATGATGACCTTTCGGGAAGGCGTCCACGATCTCGGCAACGGCGCGTTCGCCTACCTGCAGGATCCTAATCAGGGATCAGGTTGGGGATACGCCAATTCCGGACTGATTATCGATCACGAGGAATCGCTGCTCGTCGACACCATGCGCGACGAGCATTTCACACGGCGAATGCTGGCAGCCTACCTTGACGCGACTGGGTTATCGGCGCGCGACATCGGAACCCTTGTCAATACACATCGGGATGCCGACCACACCTTCGGTAATCGCCTGATGAGCCATGCGAAAATTGTCGCGTCAAAGGCGTGCGCGGAGGGCATGAAACAACTCAGCCCTGAGTCAATGCGCAAGATGCTGGAAAGTCGGCCGACGGGCGCGGTCGGCGACTTTATCTTTCAGTTGTTCGGGCCACCGTTTGATTTCACCGGGCTCGATCCACTGTATCCGAACGATACCTTCGTCGGCCGTCGCGATCTTAAGGTCGGCGATAAGGACGTGCACCTGATCCAAGTTGGGCCGGCGCACACGGACGGCGATGTGCTGGTACACGTACCCGCAAATCGAACGGTCTACACCGGAGATATCGTATTTCTCACCAACACCCCAATCATCTGGTCGGGACCGCACGAAAATTGGGTCGCAGCACTCGATCAGATCGTGACGATGGATATCGATACGGTCATACCCGGCCACGGTCCGATAACCGATAAAGCCGGGGTACTCAAAGTCAAAGAGTACATCCAATACGTCGAACGGGAGAGCAAGAAACGTTACGACGCGGGTCTCGACGTCATGGAGGCCATCAAAGACATTGCGCTTGGGGAATTTGAAGATTGGGGAGGGGCGGAGCGTATCGTTGTCAATGTGCTCTATTTCTATCGCCGCTTCAGCGGCGACACGACCAAGATCGATGTGCCGCAGTCCATGCGTCTCATGGCGCCGATTGCGATGCAAGCGAGGCGCCGAAAGGCCGGTGGCAGCCCCGTCCTTTGAACGCATGTTGCCCCGCGTTAACGCCCAGAAGCGGAGGTGTGCGATGAAGCTCGTGACTTTTCAGCAGGCAGGGCAAGCCTGGGGTGCGGCAGGCCGAGCGCTACCTGGATCAGGCCCTCGTTCCCCGCTGACCTCCGAACTTGGACATGCCGGCAAACGGTAGGCCAGATTCCTCTTCAATTCTGAGGAGCTGATTGTATTTGCCCAGCCGCTCGGAATTTCGAACGGAACCTATCTTGATTTGGCCAGCGCCTGTTCCTACAGCCAGATCCGCAATGAACGTATCTTCAGTCTCACCGGAGCGCGCGGATACAACTGTTGCATAGTGGTTTTCTCTACAGACCTTGATGGCCAGTAAAGTGCCGCTGAGCGTACCGTTCTGATTGAGCTTGATGAGCGCAGCGTTGCCAACATTCGCAGTTATGCCATTCTTGATCCGCTCGACATTAGTCGCAAACAAGTCATCGCCGACCACTTGGGCGGTGTTAAGGGCAGCGGTAAAGCGTTTCCAGGTTGTCCAATCGTCCTGTTCCAGCGCATCCTCGATTGAAATGATGGGATATCGGCGGGTCATGTCCACTATAAAATCGGCCATCTCGTCGCTCGAAAATGAGCGGCCTTCGCCCGTCAACAGGTACTGGCCGGCGCAAAACAGTTCGCTTGCCGCCACGTCGAGCGCGATGGCGAGATCTTCGCCCGGCCGAAACCCTGCTTTCTCAAAGGACGCGATCATCAAAGTCAAGGCTTGTTCGGTGCGCGCGTAGCCCGGGCTCAATCCCCCTTCGTCGGCCAACAGAGTAGGCAAAGCCTGGTCGCGCATCAGAGTCGCCGCCTCGTTGCGCACGCGCGAGATCATGTGCAAGGCTTCGCTATAGGTAGTAGCCCCTACGGGGATGACTAGAAAATCTTGAAAGTCCATGCTGCGATTTGCATGGGCGCCGCCACTCAATATATTGACCATCGGCATCGGAAGCGACATAACCGAGTTGGGAAGCAATGACGCTATGTGTCTGTAGAGCGGCGCGCCTCTATGCGTCGCGGCGGCACGCGCGGCGGCCAGGGATGTCGCCAAAACCGCGTTTGCACCCAGGCGCTGGAGGGAGACCGTACCGTCCAAGGCTATCAGGGCTTCGTCAAGTACGAATTGGTCCAGTGCATCAAGTCCGGTGACGGCCCCCGCAATCTCCGTGCGAATGTGATTTACCGCTCGCATCACGGTCAATCCTTCGTAGTCTTGCGAAATCCCGTCGCGCAGTTCCAATGCCTCGTGCCGGCCGGTAGAGGCCCCGGAGGGGGCGCACGCGCGGCCCCAAGAACCGTCAGCCAGTACGACGTCTGCCTCGACCGTCGGGCGACCCCGCGAGTCGAGTATTTGACGAGCGCGTAATTCAGTAATACGAGACGACATTGACAACCTTAGTACAAAGATACGCCAGGGAAAAACTTGCTGATCTTCGTCTGCTCACCATCGATCATCGCAAGCGCCAATTCCCGCGTTGGCGCGCTATCGATATCGGTCAAGTAATCGACCGGCGATGCGCCATCAAGCCTCGCCAGAATGAGACACCCGGTGATTTGCGTGAGATGCGTATCGAATATCACGGGACCTTGGCCCCGGTAGGCCGAGATGAAGTGGCGCATTGCATCGAGCATTTGGGTTTTGAACGCGCCGCGACGCAGCGTCTTGAGCATAAGGTGAGAAAGGCAAAATCCCACATCGAAGCGTGGATCGCCCCAGTGCGCAACTTCGAAGTCGAGAATGACGATATCGGATCCGTCCGCAAGAATGTTCTTTGGACTGTAGTCGCCATGCACGAAGGAGGTCCTGCGCACACTCATCCCGTCGGCGACCGCGCGAATTTTACCCCCCACATCCGGATTCCCGGCAGCAACGCGCGTGAAGAATGGCTCGATACGCAGCTCCTCGAAATAGGTGGTGTCCGCAAACCGCTCGCGAAGGGTGCCTGATGCGCCTGACCGCGTATGCAAATGACCTAAGAGTTCTCCGGCACGGACAGCAGTCTTCAGGTCGATCCGTCCAGCCAACAATTGCTGCTTCCAGTTCGTGAGCCGAGGATCCACCAATCGCATCGCGAATGTGTGTTGGTCGGGTTTAGCCCATAGAACGTCCGGAACGTTCGACCCACCGATTAGATCCGCCGCCGCCCGGATGGCAGCGACTTCCGTATCTGAGCGAGCCGGATCGGAGTACCAGTCTGCGGCCACTTTAAGTTTAGGCAGCGCGCGCTTTATCACTTCAGGCCCGTCTTCGCCGTCATTGACTCGAATGTCGCTTGCCACGCCCCCGTTGAGTGGTTTGGAAAGCCGCGGCTCATTACACGGGTTCCTCGGCCTGTCGCTGCGGAAAACGCGCAACACCTCTTCGCAAGCACGTCGTCGCAACTCGATGAGCGCCGCACCCGACGCATAAGCGACATGGGGCGTCACGACAACGCGCTGATGCCGGATCAATTCAAGTGGCGGAGACGGCTCACCATCGATCACGTCCAATGCCGCGCCCTGTATCTGCCCGCTATCGATCGCTGCCAACAGGGCCTCGTTATCGACCAAGCCGCCCCGACTTACATTGATCAGCAATGGATGCTTTCGACATGCGTTTAAAAACGCGGCGTCCACGAGCTTCGCGGTTTGGGGTGTCAGGGGGACGTGAATGATGATTACGTCCGCTTCGGCTTGAACCCGGGCGATGTCCGCGAAAATCACGCGCGTGTCCGGCTGCGGCGCCGGAACGCTATGTACTAAAACGCGGCATCCGAATGCGGACAATTTCCGCACCGTTTCCCGACCGATTCGGCCGTAGCCCAAAACAGCCACCGTGAGGTCTGCGATTCTCTGCAAGCCCACGCTATTGGAACGCCAGCCGTGTGCCTTCACTTCCGCGTCTAATCGAACAATTCCGCGGAAATGGGCCAATAGCAGGCCAATCGCATGATCTGATACCTCGGCCACACAATAGTCCGGCACATTCGTCACCCAAACCCCTCGGGCGGTGGCGGCGCCGATCGCAATGTTGTCGAGTCCAACGCCAAGCCGGGAGACTACGGCCAGATTCGAGGCTCGCTTGATCGCAGCCTCGGAAACAGGTGCCCAACAGGTCAGAATCCCATGCGGATCGTGCTGTGCCACCAAACGTTCGATGTCCTCTGCGCTTCCCGCGACCCCAGGACCGCTAATGAACGTGATGCGCTCTTCTTTGAACACCTGCTCTTCAAGGAAAACATCGGGCCAAGGGTGGTCGGTCAGTAGCACCTTTCTGGGCAGCGGCTTCATGAGCTGATGGTATGCTATCGTTTGCATTATGGCAACCATTTTGCGCCGACGCCGGAATTGTTGGATTCCTCGCATATGACCGTCACTCCGGCGGCGCCTGCTACGTCCGTTACCACGTGCCGCACAACTGGAGGCTCATGGAGGTCAGCGCCTTTTGCCCATGTTGGATGCGCGCACGCAACTCGCTTGACAAATAGCATGCCATAGACGATGTTATGCGAACGATAGCGCTAGACTTGGCGCCGTGATAGCGTGCAAGAGCCGGGGTTGTGCTCGAGCAGGTCTGGCTCGCGTTGGCATCGGCTATCTGACCGGGCAACCATGTATAGCGTATTGAAAGAGTTGCTCGCGAGAGTAGGGCCAGATTATCCAGAACAGGAGCCGAAAATGTACCCACTAGGTGACGGAATGTTCGCGCCGAAAAATCAGTGGTATATCGCCGCCTGGTCCGGCGAGGTAACAAGACAGGTCATGGAGCGCTGGATACTGGACGAACCGGTGGCTCTTTACAGGACAGAAGACGGGAAGGTGGTGGCGCTCGCCGGCAGATGCCCACACCGCAGTTATCCTCTAGGAAGGAGCAAGGTCGTTGGCGACAACATCCAATGTGGCTACCACGGGATTACCTTTAGGCCTGATGGTTCGTGCGCGGCTATCCCGAGCCAGGGCATGGCTCCAAAGACCTGTCGGGTGCAGTCGTACCACGTTGCTGAACGGTGGCAATGGATCTGGATCTGGCCTGGCGATCCGGAGCTTGCCGATGAGAACAAGATTCCGGATCTGGTGGCGCTTGGTATCTCAAACTCGCCCAATAAGATAGCCAGCGGTGTATATCGATACGTGCACAGCCGTTACACGCTCATGCACGACAATCTTCTTGATCTCACCCATATAGGGTTTTTGCACAGCAACTCCCTCGGTGCGGGCAGTGGATCCGCCAATACCGTGCCCAAACATTCAAGCGGCCCCGACTGGGTAGAAAGCCGTTTCGAAATGAAAAGCATCGAGTTTCCGACTTATTGGCAACCGGTGTTTAACTACTCGGGCCCGATCAATCGACGCTTCGGTCTGCGATTTCACGTACCCTGCCTGCATTCGGGCTTCGATAGCTTTACAAAAGCAAACGACGACGGTTCGGACGGGGAACACCTGGGCACGGTGATGATTTACCATGCCGTGACACCCGCCAGGCGGACCACATCCCATTACTTTTTGGCTGCCGGACACAGTTGGGAGAGCGACAATGCCGAGCTCGCTGCGCAAATGTTGGCTGATGCAGTGGTCATCATCGATGAGGATCGCTTGGCTACGGAGCACATCGAGGAGCTAATAGCTCACTACGACCGGCCTTCCGAGTTGCTGCTCAGGGCGGACAGTGTATGTGTTCAGGGGCGACGTCTCCTCGAAAGGGCGATCGCGAGCGAGAAAGCGCCGGCGACCAATGCCGCAAAGTCGCAACAACCGGCGGAGGGCGCGGCGCTCTAATCCCGGAGTGGCTCCATCCGACTTGGTGCCAAGCAAGATCAGTCGTGCGATCGTGAGCACGACCTACAGTGAACAAGGGGACAGTGATGACAGAGGTACAGATTCGTGAGCTCGTGCAGGCAGCCGCGCAGGCAGTGAAGGATCCTGCCCGAACGCGCGTAATGTACGCCGGCGATCGCAGCAAAGTTCGCTTTGAGCTATTTCATTCAAAGATGTCGTTATGTTCGCAGAAGGTGTGCGCCCTGCTTGCGCATAAGAGAATCCCGTACATCTCTCACGAACTAACCATTATTTGCTACCGTGATTCTTCCGGGCATCTCACGCCCGCCGAGAACTACTTTGCTGCGTACGTCACGCTTCGCCTGTTAGGACGTGACTCACCCAACCTGAAGCTCGCGGAGTCCTGGACCGGAAGTACGTCAGTGGCGACTGAGGGTTTCGACGCCTGTGTTGTTCCCACCCTCGTCGATTTACAGGCAGAGAGGGTAATTGTCGACTCAGCCAGAATCATCGAGTATCTGGACCAGGTCGAAACAACCTCGCCCCGGCTCATCCCGAGCGATGCGGAGAGCGCGCAGAAAGTTAGACGACAAGTCGAAATCGTCGATCGCACTCCACACGGGTCGTTGCTCGCAGGCTTCCACCCCGATGACGACAGGCGGCCCGAGGTTCTCCGCCAGATAATGCTGAACTATCACCTGGACAAAATCCCGGTTCTGGAGCGGTTACTTGCGGATAACTCGGCGGATGCACAGCTGACCGCGGCATATAAAGCGAAAATAACCAAGGAAAATGTCGGCGAGATCGTCTGTCACGATGACAATGCGCAACGGGAAGCGAGAAGGGTGGTGCAGCGGATCCTGCGGCACCTGGAGGAGGATTTGACGTCCGCACAATCTTCCTGGCTGTGTGGTCCGCGGGTCACCGCAGCGGATCTCGTTTGGGGGGTAAGCTTGTTTCGTATGAAGTATCTTGGCCTCGAATACCTGTGGAGCGCGCTACCGCGGGTTTCCGGATACTTCGGCAAGCTATGTGACCTGGCTGCGATTCGTAGCGAGGCGATTCAAGCAACCGTGTCCAGTTTTCCGCCATCTTTGTATATCACTGAGACTGTGTGATCGGACCTTCCTGCGCGGGCCGGATGGACTACCACAGCCCATATGCCATCATTAGCAGCAATATGAGCGCTGACGGTCCCGTTTTCGCTTTTGCACTCAAGCTTCGATAAGACCTGCGGCTGCCTTTTCATGGGGCGCCCTCAATGGCTTATAAATTAAGCCCATTTTCCAGGACTTTCAGGGTAGCCCCGGGATGGTGGGATTGCATGAAGGCCGCGGCTATGACATTATCGTGCTAACGTTGGCACAATGGTTATGAGTCAAACGCGTAATTTTCCAGTCGACAATTAAATGACAGTGTAGGAGGGGGGGTGGCCACAGATTTCCGTTTCATTTTCACAACGTGTTCGGTTGCTATCTTGGCTGTTTACAGTGGCGGGTCGCGCGCCGCTGCAGGTCCGGACAGCGCAGCTGACAATCCCGGCGAGCAGCTCGCAGAAATCGTAGTGACGGCGCAAAAACGCAGTGAGAATCTGCAGGACGTGCCTATTGCGGTGTCAGTGGTGAATGACGCGACACTCCAACACATGGGGGTGTCTGACATAGCGGATCTGAGCATTGCGGTCCCCGGGTTGTATGCAACCAACTCGGCAGGCCGCCTTACGCTCAATCTCCGGGGCATCGGCTCGAACTCGCTTGGCCCCGGGGTCGAAAGTCCGATCGCCTTGTACATCGACGGTGTTTACTATGGTGATGAATCCGCCTCGCTGCTGTCGCTGAATAATGTCAGCCAGATCGAAACCCTCAAGGGTCCACAGGGAACTTTGTTTGGTCGGAACGCGACCGGGGGCCTGCTGCAGATCACTACGAAGGAGCCGACACAAACTCCTGCCGGCTCCGTCAGTGTTACAGAAGCCAACTACCAGACGTCGATCCTCTCGGCTTACGTCAGCGGCGGCATTGCGCCCGATGTCGCTGCCGACTTCGCGATGTACGCGAAGCATCAGGGGGACGGGTGGGGCACAGATCTAACTACCGGAGGCCAGACTTACGATGTCAAGCACGATGTATCGGTTAGATCCAAGTGGGTTTTCACGCCGCAAGCAGACACTAAATTGACCCTGATCGGTGACTACGAAAACGTCGCGGATCGGATGGTTCAGTTCGTCGTTCGCGGCGGCACACTCACGCCGTTCGATCCGGGCGTGGTGCAACCAGATCTTGGCTACGACTCCAGGGCCGGCGACGAGCCGGAGCATACCATCAAGGCGGGTGGCACAAGCCTTCGTGTCGATCAAAACTTCGGCGATTGGCAATTCGCAAGCATATCGGCGTGGCGCAAAAGCGACGTGGTGATCGGAGGTGACATCGACACCTTCGCGGCAAATCTCGAAAGCTTCATCGGCTCTACCTTCGATGAGCAGTTGACTCAGGAATTTCAAGTCAATTCGCATTTCACGGACGCACTACGCTGGACCGCCGGTCTGTTCGGCTTCTACGATAAAACAGGATACGACCCGTATACCGTCGCTCTACCGGTGGCAGGCTTCACGATTTATTATCCCTTTGCCAAGCTCAAAGGGACATCGGAGGCGGCCTATCTGCAAGCAACCTATGATTTGCCGGATCGAACCAGCATCACGTTGGGTGGCAGATTCACGCACGAAGTACACACCGAGTATGGCTCATACAGCCAGGATTACCCTACGGGGGCCAACCCGGCGACGGGCGCGGTGGTGATCTATCCAGGCGAATCGATTACGGCGGACAAATTTACGTATCGAGCCAGCATTGCTCACCACTTTTCAGATCAAGCGATGGCATACGCCTCTATCAACACTGGTTTTAAAGCGGGCGGCTTTAACGTGTCGACGCTCGGCTCACCGGGCTACGAGCCGGAGACACTCACAGCGTATGAAGTCGGCGCGAAAACAGATTTGTTCAATGATCGCGTGCGCTTCAATTCCGCTCTTTTCTATTACATGTACAAGGATATCCAGGTAATTCAATACCAGGACATTTCCGTTACTACCGTCAACGGCGCGCGCGCGCGATCTTACGGTTTAGATGCTGACATTACTGCGCTCCTGGTCAACGGCCTGACCTTAACAGGCGGTATCGTCGCTGACCGCCCCAAGTTCGACAGCTTCCCTGGTTGTGGGATAGGAGCGCCGGGGGGCGGCGTTCCGTTGAGTGCCGGAAATTGTGGCGGCAATCAAATCACCGGAGCTCCAAAAATAGACCTCAACGTGGCTCTGGATTACAAGTTCGATCTTACCCGGGACACCGTTCTCGATTTCGCCGCGAATGCTTACTACAACGGCGGTTACTATACCGACAACGCGAACTACATACACCAAGACCGCTTCGCGAAAGTGGGGTTATTCGCAAGTTGGGAACTGCGTGACGCGTTTTCTATCAGTGCGTACGGTAACAACATTTTCAATAAGCGCACTCTGACTTATGGCGACTCGCAGGGCAACGGCGTGCAGCTCGTGGAGTTCATGCCGCCCCGAACCTATGGCGTGACGTTCGGTTATCGGTTCTGAGAGCGACGCAAAGCGAAGTTGATCGTTGTTCTGCTGGAAAGCGATCGGGTGCGCCGCTGTGCAAATGATGGGGGCAGGGCCCCGGGATCGGTTTGCAGAGGCAGGTCTCAAATCGCTCCCGTGCTGCGGGCCCAAAGGCTCTGTTGGGGGGCGATCTGGGAAGAAGGCGCTCTTGGGAGCGACAGGTGGCTGTCGAAAAGGCGAATCGCCGCTTCATCGCGCCGCCGCCAAACCTGCCCGCTGGCAGCGCATCGTGACCGACTGAACTACCCTCCCTCCAGCGCACCCCACCCCTTGCGGCAATGGGTCACGATAAACCGAAACCACCGGTCACAGCCGACCCGGAAGGCGCGGTCACTTGCACCGAAATACGCGCCCGGAGCCCTGTTCTCATTTAGGCTAGAAGGTCCAAGGAATTGAGTCTGAGTGTGAGCGGATGCCAATGACTACGGACGAACGAAAAATCAGCGTCGGCGAGCTGGCTGCCGCGATCGGGGTCTCGATATCCACGGTCGGTAGAGCACTGGCAGACGATCCCCGAATCAGCGCTGAGACCAAGGCGAAGGTGCGGCGAGCGGCCGAACGTGCAGGCTATGTGGGAAGTATGGCGGCACGCGTCATGCGCGGCGGGAAGAGCAACTTGATGGGCTTGCTAATTCCTGACGTTCGCAATGACTTTTACGCAGAGATCGCTCAGGCGCTGTCGGAAACGTGTGATCGTGAAGGCCATCGACTCGTATTGTCGATCACCGGTGACGATCGCGAGGTGGAGGCCAGACATATACGCGAACTGGTCGGCGCTCGCGCCTCCGGCATCATTATTGTGCCCACGGCGAACCCACGAAGAGAAAGCACCAGCATGTTGCGCGGGATCGCTCACGTACAGTTGTTGCGACGCCTCGATTCTCTGGGGGACGCGTGGTTTGGCATAAACGATGAGCCGGCACTATTCGAGGCTACCACGCACCTGCTCGAGCGTGGCCATCGGCGGATCGCCTATATTGGCGGATCGGAGTCACTATCGACGGGCTCGGCTCGGGCGCGTGGGTTTCAGCGCGCTTACGAACAAGCGCGGATTTCGCTCGATCAAGCGACAATATTAATTGGTCCAACAACCGCCGAATATGGGGCGGCGGCTACCAAGCAGTTGCTTGCACGAACGAGGGCTCCCACGGCTATCGCCACCGGGTCTGTTCACATCACGCTGGGTGTTATCGAGCAAATAGAAAAACTGCACATTCCCGTGCCACAAGACCTTTCTGTGATTGGTTTCGGCGATCCGACCTGGTTTGAGTGGTGGCAGGGCGGATTGACGACGATTCGGCCGCCAGTGCAGGAATTGGCCACGACCTGCGGCCTTTGGTTCCTCAATCGGATCAAAGCGGGCGGCCGCAACTCCGTGGTCAGGCATAGCTCGGTAGCCAATTCGATACTCATTCAGCGCGCCACTGTTAGACGACTACAGAATTCTCCCGGCCCGCGCGGCGACAATCGAAGGTAACTGGTCGATTCAGTGGTCCCGT
>Ga0210388_10001338_pt1 | contig 19376 bp, 15 predicted proteins | sample IncBWC19OmetaG_FD_155485 | JGI IMG/M metagenome (GOLD analysis project Ga0210388, IMG submission 155485) | Forest soil microbial communities from Barre Woods Harvard Forest LTER site, Petersham, Massachusetts, United States - Inc-BW-C-19-O ... | reverse complement strand
CGCCAAAAATGCGGACCTGAAGCGCTTTCTGTACACCCATCTCTATTCCCATCCGGCAATAGCCGAAGACCGCGACCGCTCGGTCGCCTCGCTTGACGCTTTGTTCCTCTTCTTTATCGACCACCCGGAGCGCATGCCAAAGCAATACGCGGAATTGGCCGAAAACGAGCCGCCCCATCGCGTTATCTGTGATTATATCGCCGGAATGACCGACCATTTTCTGCTGCGCCAATGTAACGAGTTACTAGGCCTTCCTGCCGGCCAGTCGAGGTAGCACCATTTCGGGCCCATCCCGCATCTAACCAGTCTAAGAAAGTCATTGTCCATTTGGTGTCAGTCCGTATTGTTCTCAAAGTGGCTTCCTTGACATCGCTGGCACTGGTCATATAATTAACTTTACTAACGCGGAGAACCCCATGTTTCTGGACGTAAAAGAACTTGCCGTCCGAAAAATCCGCATCCGCAAGAGCTATGTTCCCGGGACGCTCGACTTTCATTCCGGCGAGTTTCGCCAGGTGGAACCGCTGGAAGTGCGCGCTACAGCCGAGCTAATGGAAGGGCAAATTCGTGTGTACGGCAACCTGCACACCCGCGTGGAAATGGTCTGCGCTCGCTGTCTGGATACTGTAGTTGAAGAAATCAGCCGCGATTTCGACCTGTTTTACCGCCCCATGACTTCCATTGCCGACAACGATGAGTTTCACCTCAACCTGGACGATACCGAGATCGCTTTCTTCGAAGGCGACGGCCTGTTTCTGGCTGACGTTCTGGCCGAGCAGGTTAATCTGGCGCTTCCCATGAAGGTGATATGCCGCAGCGACTGCCGGGGCTTGTGCTCGCACTGCGGTGCGAATCTGAATAACGAAGAGTGCCGCTGCGAAAAGAACTCCGCCGACCCGCGTCTGGCTCCTCTCGCCCGTTTGAAGCAGGACTGGTTCAAAAAGCAATAAAACGCTACACTATCCCTTTCCATTTCAGCCATACAAGCCGCACACGGCTAATTTAGAGGAGCAGGAATGCCTAATCCAAAACGACGTCACTCCCATGCGCGCAAAAATAAGCGGCGCGCCCACGACCATCTCGAAACGCTCTCGCTTTCCGATTGTCCGAATTGCCACCAGAAGAAACTGCCTCACCAGGCATGTCCTCATTGCGGGCAATACAAAGGCCGTGAAGTGATTGACGTTTCGGCCAAGTCGGCCTAAGTTTTCCTTCGTTTCTTTCCGATTTCGCGCGATTGGAGCCTGTTGGTGCTCAGATGACCACCATTGCAATAGATGCCATGGGAGGCGACCATGCCCCTCGCGCGGAAGTGGAAGGCGCGATCCTGGCCGCGCGTGAATTTGGTACCCACATCGCGCTGGTGGGTATTGAGGCCACTCTCAAGCAAGAACTGAGCCGCCACCGCGCGCGAAACCTGCCCATTGAGATTGTCGGCGCTACCGACGTCATCACCATGAGCGACTCGCCTTCGCAGGCTTTCCGCCGCAAGAAGGAAAGCTCCATGCACGTGGCTGCGCGTCTGGTGCGTGACGGTAAAGCCGAAGCAATGGTCAGCGCTGGAAACACCGGCGCGGTCATGACTGTCGCACGCTTCGTTCTCGGCACGCTTCCTTCTGTGGATCGTCCGGCGCTCGCCGCCGCTTTCCCCAACATGAAGGACAAAATTACGGTGATCCTCGATGTAGGCGCGAACGTGGATTCCAAGCCCGAGCAGCTTCGTCAGTTCGCCGTGATGGGCGAAATCTATTTCCGCGCGATCTGGGGCGTGAAACGTCCGCGCGTAGCTCTGCTTTCCATCGGCGAAGAAGAAATGAAGGGTAACGAGCTGACGCGCGAGGCGTCCAACCTGTTGAAGCAGTCGTCGCTCAATTTCGCGGGCAACGTCGAAGGCCGCGACGTATTTCGAGGAAATGTGGACGTCATCGTTTGCGACGGCTTCATCGGCAACGTCGCGCTGAAGATCAGTGAAGGACTGGTGGAGCACGTTCAAGGCATGCTAAAGAAAGCCATCAAAAGCTCGCTGAAATCGCAGATCGGGTACGCTCTGTCCAAGCAAGCTTTCGACGATTTCCGCAAGCGCACCGACTCTTCGGAAACCGGCGGCGCTCCGCTTCTGGGCGTTCGAGGGATCACCATCATCGCTCACGGCCGCTCGAATCCTAATGCCATCAAGAACGCCATACGCGTGGCCGGCGAACTTTGCCGCGCGCGCATCAACGAAAAGATCGATCAGGAGCTTTCCGCTGCCGCCGTTGCTGCTCGCGGCTGACCTCAGCGGAATTTCAGTCGCACATGGGCAAACTCGCATTTATATTTCCGGGGCAGGGCTCGCAATATTGCGGCATGGGCCGCGATCTAGCGGAAAACTTCGTCGAATCAGCCCAGGTATTCGACGAAGCGAACGCCGCGCTCGGTTTTTCCATGTCCGACATGTGTTACACCGCCTCGCTCGAAGAGCTGAAGCAAACCGAGAATACCCAGCCCGCCATGCTCACGGTTTCTATCGCAGCCTATCGCGCGCTTGAAACGCGGGGCATCCAGCCGGATTTTGTCGCGGGACACAGCTTGGGAGAATATTCCGCGCTGGTCGCCGCCGGCGGCCTCGATTTTTCATCCGCCGTGAAATTAGTCCGCGCGAGAGGCCGTTACATGCAGGAAGCCGTTCCGTTAGGCGAAGGCGCCATGGCCGCAATTCTTGGTCTGGCCCCCGCGGAAGTTCTGGAAATTTGCAAAAAAGCCGCCGACCACGAAGTGGTCTCCCCGGCGAATTTGAATTCACCGGAACAAACCGTGATCTCGGGCAACGCCGCCGCCGTAAAGCGCGCCGTTGAAATCGCCACGCAAAGCGGCGCCAAACGCGCCGTGATTCTTCCCGTCTCCGCGCCCTTCCATTGCGCGTTAATGGCTCCGGCGCAAAAGCGCCTCGAACACGATCTCCGCGCCGCAAATTTCGGCCCAGTCAAAATTCCTCTGATCACCAATGTGGACGCGGAATCCATCGCCACCGGAGACGAAGCCCGCGAAGCCCTCATCCGCCAAGTCACCGCACCCGTGCGCTGGCTAGATTCCATCCACGAAATGATCGAAAGCGGCGTAACAATTTTCGTAGAAGTCGGCCCCGGAAAAGTCCTCTCCGGCTTGATGCGCCAAATCGATCGTTCCGTGCGTAGCCTAAACGTAGAAGACGCCCCCAGCCTCCGAGCCGCTATAGAAAAAATCGCCCAACTCCGCGCCGAATCCCCGGAAGTCTAGAATCTGACCGATTCGGATTATTGGGCAGCCAGTCTTAGGGTCTCGACTCGTCGCGGATAGCGTCCGCCAGAAGCAGAGCGGCTCCGCTCAGGACTAAAGTATCGAAGAAATAGTTGAGGCCATTGGCGATGCTCAATGGTTCGGCAATAAGGATTGGGAGATAAACAAACAGCATCAGAAGCAGAATCATGATTCCCAGATAGGTGGCGGCCAAACGCGCCTTCACATTTACGAGAATGCATGCGCCGGTCCCCACAAGAACCACGCCCGAAAGGTAAGCCCAGAAGATGTGCCCGGGAATCCACGTCGGCGTTAATCTAGCGAGCGGAATGCCGGGCACAATCGCGGGATACAGAATGTCCACCACGCCAAAGACGACCGCCGCTATCCCGACGAAAAAGCGCCCGACAGTTACCAGCAATGGCGCACCGTCCGAAGGCGCCCTCTTCGACAGGCTCCCAGCCAACGCAAAAGCGCCGCCGCTGAAAGCGGTATCCCTCAGCGCGATCATCCAAAACAAACGCGCGCCGTGTTGCCCCACAATGTTGGGTATATGTATCAAAGCCACGAAGAGCAGGAGCATGCTCCCCAAAAGTGTGGCCGCCAACCGCGCATGTTTGTTGAGGACGATGCTCAACGCCGCCGCAATCAGAGCAACGCCCACCAGATAGGTCCAAAATAAATGCCCCGGCATCCAGGATGGAACCGCTTGCGCGATGTCCGACGCGTCAACCAGATGCTCCGTCCCGAACACGCCCATCGGTATGGCAAAGAACAAACGCCCGAAAGGCAAGATCTTCTCGATCCCGTGCCTATGCGGCAGCTCGTCCTTGATGATTCTTGTTAAGCCGATTGCGAAAAGAACGATCGCAGCGAAGTACAGCCAGAACACATCCGCCGGAATTCCGAAAGCTACAAGTGTTGCCAAAAAATCGCCGTGCCGAAAAAATTGCAAACTCCCACTCAGCGTATGCATTCTAGGATCACCCTTACCCGACTCTGAATCACAATGTCCTTAAAGAGTTGCTCATCGTTCCCCCTTGAACGAGGAGTTGCACACCACGTTTGATATGCGATAGGGTCACATCCTATGTTCTCGCTCAAAGATAAAGTTGCTCTGGTCACGGGCGCGTCGCAAGGCATCGGTCGCGCCACAGCGCTGGCGCTCGCAGAAGCCGGCGCAAAAGTAGCCATCGCCGCACGCAACACTGAAAAACTCGCGTCGCTGGCAGCGGAAGTGGCAGCCGCAGGCGGCGAAGCTCTCGCGGTTCCCATGGATGTCGCCGACCCCGCGCAAGTGAAAACCGGTTTCCAGCAATTGCTAGCGAAATTCGGCACGCTCGACATCCTGGTCAACAACGCCGCCATCACCCGCGACACTCTCGCCTTGCGCATGAAGCTCGAAGATTGGGACGCCGTGCTCCGCACCAACCTAACTGGTGCGCATTTGTGCATCCAACAAGCCCTCGGCGCCATGCTGAAACAGCGCGCAGGACGCATTATCAACATTAGTTCCGTAGTCGCAGAAACCGGCAACGCCGGCCAGGCAAATTACGTGGCGTCGAAAGCTGGCTTGATCGGCCTCACGCGCGCCATCGCCATCGAAGTCGCCTCGCGCAATATCACCGTGAACGCGATCGCCCCCGGCTTTATCGCCACCCCCATGACCGATCCTCTCTCGCAAGAATTAAAAGACAAAATGAAGTCGATGATCCCGCTCGGCCGCTTCGGCGCCGACCGCGACGTCGCCGCCGCCATAGTATTCCTTGCCAGCGACGAAGCCGGCTACATCACCGGCCAGGTCCTCGACGTCAACGGCGGCCTGCACATGGGCTAGAGTTTCACCGGCAGGCGTCTCACGAGCGTGAAACGCGACGAACACGTAGTGTTCGTTTCGGAACAAGAATAGATTTGCCAAAGGTTGACCCTGCATTCTGCCTTGCATAGAATGGGCAGGCTGTCTTGGGGCGCTCCCCTACTGCCGTACGCCTAGGGGCGCGAAATAGATCGCCGATACCGGAGGAAAAATTAGAATGGCCAGCGTCGAAGAACGCGTGAAGACAATCATTGTCGAGCAGCTCGGTGTAGATGAAGGCGAAGTAACTCCGACTGCTTCCTTTGTGGACGACCTGGGCGCCGACTCTCTCGACACGGTCGAGCTGGTCATGGCTTTCGAGGAAAATTTCGGCATTGAAATTCCGGACGAAGATGCCGAGAAAATTGCCACGGTCAAAGACGCCGTCGATTACATCGAGAAGCACTCCAAAGGAAGCAAGTAGCCCACTGGCCGTCCCAATCTGTACAATCAGTATAGGAGAAGTTCCTTTTGAACCGCCGAGTTGTCGTTACAGGCGTTGGGCTGATCTGCGGTTGTGGCATTGGGACCGAAGAGGTCTGGCGCAATCTGCTAGCAGGCAAAAGTGGCATCGGCCCCATCACTCATTTTGACCCCGCCGGATTTGATTGCCGCATCGCCGGAGAAGTCCGCGATTTCGATCCGCTGAACTGGATCGAGAAAAAAGAGCTGAAGAAAACTGGCCGCTTCATTCAACTGGCCATGGCCGCCGCTGAGTTTGCCATGAAAATGTCCGCGCTCGAAGTCACTCCTGCGATTGCCGACTCCACCGGTGTTTACATCGGTTCCGGCATCGGTGGGTTCGACGTCATCGAGCGCGAGCATTCGAAATATCTGGCAGGTGGCCCCGGCAAGATTTCTCCTTTCTTCATTCCCGCATCGATCGTTAATCTCGCTTCCGGTCACGTCTCGATCCGCTACGGCGCGAAAGGCCCGAACTCCGCGACAGCCACGGCATGTTCCGCATCCGCCCACGCCATTGGTGACGCCTTTAAGATCATTCAACGTTCTGACGCAGACGTGATGATTGCCGGTGGCACCGAAGCCGCCATCACTCCCATGGGCGTCGGCGGATTCGCCGCCATGCGCGCCCTTTCCACGCGCAACGACGAGCCGCAACGCGCCAGCCGCCCTTTCGACGCCAAGCGCGACGGTTTCGTAGTGGGTGAAGGCGCCGGCGTTTTAATTCTTGAGTCGCTCGACTTCGCACAGAAACGCGGCGCAAAAATTATCGCCGAAATTGTCGGCTATGGCATGTCCGGCGACGCGTATCATATCACCCAGCCGGCCGAAGGCGGCGACGGCGGCTATCGCGTCGCCATGGCTGCGATCAAGGACGCAAAAATCACGCCCGACGATGTGAGTTACGTGAACGCTCACGGTACCTCCACTCCCATCGGTGACGCCATCGAAACCGCCGCGCTCAAACGGGTCTTCGGCGAGCGCGCAAAAAAGGTTCCCATCAGCTCCACAAAATCCATGACCGGCCATTTGTTGGGCGGCGCCGGCGGCCTCGAAGCCGGCATCAGTGTTCTCGCGTTGCGCGACCAGATTCTGCCGCCCACTGCGAATTACGAAAATCCTGATCCCGCGTGTGATCTAGATTACATTCCGAATCACTCGCGGAAAGCCGAAGTCCACTACGCCCTCTCGAACTCTTTCGGCTTCGGCGGCACAAACGCGTCCCTAATCTTCAAACTTTGGGACGGGAAGTAGCCCTGATTCGGCGTGATTTGAATTTGTAGCGGTCGCCTTCAGGTGGGCGTTTTGTTTCTCTTTCTTATGAATTGTTGGTAGCAGGAGGCATTTTTGAAAATCGGAGTCTGCGTCAAACAAGTCCCCGCGAAGGACGCCCCGCTAGCCATCGTCGATGGCGGCGCATGGATCCGCGAATCCGACATCGGCTTTGAAACCAACGAGCCCGACAGTTTCGCGCTCGAAGAATCTCTGCGCCTGAAAGAAAAACACGGCGGCGAAGTTGTAGCCATCTCGATGGGTCCCGACCGCGCCAAACAGACCATCAAAGAAGCTCTAGCCAAAGGCGCCGACCGCGGAATCCACATCGCTGACGATCAATTTTACAAGCTCGACCCGCTAGCCTCGGCCCGTTCCATCGCCGCCGCCATCAAAGACGAAAAATTCGACCTCCTGATGACTGGCTTGCAGAGCGACGATCAAGGCTTCGGCCAAACCGGAGTTCTGCTCGCCGAATTACTTGGCCTCCCACACGCCACCATCATCATGCATATCGACATCGTGGAAGGCCACATGAAGCTGAAACGCGAACTCGAGGCCGGCTGGTTCCAATGGGTCGAGTTGCCGCTGCCTGCGGTGCTCTCAATTCAGTCCGGCATCAACAAGCCGCGTTACGCCACGTTGAAAGGCATCATGGCCGCCAAGAAAAAAGAAATCGCCACAGTAAACCGCGCGTCACTCGGCGTAGCCGATGCCCCCACGCAGCGCATCGAGAAGATTTACATCCCGCAAAAAACCAAAAAAACCGAATTCATCACCGGTCAGCCAAAAGAAGTAGCCGCAAAGCTGATCGAAAAACTGAAGCACGAAGCGCGGGTCCTGTAGATGCATGGCGTCGTCGACGTTGATTTTGTAGCGGCCGCCTTTAGGCGGGCGACTTTGAATTCTTTGGAGTCCATGTAGCCCGCCTCTTTAGAGCAAAGGATCTGCCTTAGAACGGGTCTTTAGATGTAGCGAGACAAAAAGGAACAATGAAAATTCTCCTAATCACCGAGCAGCGCGAAGGCAAATGGAACAAAGTCAGCTTTGAAACTTTAGCTGCCGCGCAGCAAATCGTGGCGCAGACAAAAGGTTCCCTTACCGCCGTAGTCATCGGCAAAAGCGTCGCGCCGCTAGCTGACGAAATCGCTGCCTTCCAACTCGACGAAGTGCTCCTCGTCGAACACGACCTGCTGGAAAAATACACCCCCGACGGATTCTCGCTCGCCCTTCGCCAAGTAATCGAATCCGCGAAGCCGGACCTGGTCCTGCTTCCGCACACCTATCAGGTGCGGGATTTTGCTCCCAAGCTCGCCGCATCGCTGGGAAAAGGAATGATTGGCGACTGCATCCACTACCGTTATGAAAACGGAAAGCTAATTTTCGTCCGCCAAATGTTTCAAGGCCGCACCAACGCCGACGTGGTTTTCGCCGGCGACGCTCCCTGGATCGCAACCTTTCAAGCCAGCGCCTTCCGCGCCGACCTCGCGACAAATCACGCCAGCGGTAAAACCCCAATAAAATCCGTGGCGGTCGATTTGAAGCCCGAGCAGATCCGCACCAAGCCGCTCGATCTTTTCCGCGAAGCCAAACAAGCGGTCGACCTAACGCAAGCGCCCATTCTGATCTCCATCGGCCGCGGCATCAAAGCTCCGGAAAATATTCCCATGGTTGAGAAGCTGGCGAAGCTCATCGGCGGAGAAATCTGCGCCTCGCGCCCCATTTGCGACGAAGGTTGGCTCCCCATGGACCGCCAGATCGGCAGCTCCGGACAAACCGTTGCGCCCAAACTTTATCTCGCGCTCGGCATCAGCGGCGCCATTCAACACGTAGTCGGCATGAAAGGCTCGCGCACCGTCGCCGCCATCAACAAAGATCAAAACGCCCCCATCTTCGAAGTAGCCGACTACGGCATCGTCGGCGATCTCTTCGAAGTCGTCCCCGCCCTGATCGAGGAATTAGAAAAGGGTCACTAAGCCCGGCAAGCCCGGTCGTCCGGAGAAGAACAACTCCGCGAGGCTCGCCGAACGATTTCCGTCAACCGGTAGATTTCCCGCGGCCCTCCAGTGTCCGCTTTCGTCACACGCTCTCGCGCTAGCGGTCATTCTGCCGGGTCCAAATATTAATCTCACCTTCTACGCCGCTGAAAACATGCCATTTGCTTAGCATTTCCGGTGGTACGCCACCTGCTAGTCTCCCTTGAGTTCGGTGTCGGTGTGTTCCAACAAAAGGGGCGTAAGGAGCCGGAGCAATGCAGGGCTTTCTGCAGGATCTGCGATACGGAATTCGCACGCTGCGAAGATCACCAGGTTTTACCATCGTCGCCATCCTTACCCTCGCACTCGGAATTGGAGCGAATACCGCCATCTTCGCTGTGATCAATGGCGTGCTGCTGCATTCGTTGCCTTATAAAGATCCCGGAAAACTCGTGATTTTCTGGAACGATTACGGCAGCGCCGGCCAGTCACTCCCCGCCGTCTCGCCGCCGGATTACAAGGATTACGTTCAACGAGCCCGCCAGTTCGACGAAATTGCCGCCGCTTCCGGTGGCCGCGGCAGCACCCTTGACGGGGGTGATTCCGCTGGACAAGAGCAATCGGAAAAGATCGATGTTGGTTTTGCATCGCCGAACCTCTTCTCCATGTTGGGTGTGAACCCGATTCTGGGTCGCCATTTCACTGCGGAAGAAGGTGTTTTTAACGGACCCAATGTCGCCATCCTCAGCAATCGCCTATGGCAACGCCGTTATGGCGGCGATCCCGGCATCGTGGGCAAGACAATCGCCGTAAACAAAAAACCTCTGACGATTGTAGGAATTCTTCCTGGCAATTTTGAATTGCTGCTTCCAGCCGAAGCCCTGCTCATCAAAGATGAGGATCTTTGGCGGCCCATTCAGGTGAACTTCGCCACCTTCCCCAGAAATCTCACGACTCTTACGGTCTTCGGCCGCCTCAAGAAAGACGTTACGTTGGCGCAGGCACAGAGCGAGATGGATGGCATCGCCACCCAGCTCCGTAACGAAAACGAAGTTCATCGCTCGTCGGGAATGACCATTCGTGTGGTGCCCTTGCAATACGACGTAGTGAAGAACGTCCGCCTCTCTTTGTGGGTTCTTATGTGTGCCGTAGGGCTAGTTCTCCTAATCGCCTGCGGCAACGTCGCAAGCCTAATGCTCGCGCGCGCTTCCGGCCGTCGAAAGGAGATCGCTATTCGTTCCGCACTGGGCGCAAGTCGAGGTCGCATCGTCCGCCAGGTGTTGACCGAGGCTCTTCTTCTCGCCTTTATGGGCGGCGCGATAGGTGTCCTATTTGCTTTCTGGGGAACGGAGCTACTGCTTTTTATGCGGCCGGCCAATCTGCCTCGGTTGCACGAAGTTCACATTGACGCGAGAGTGCTCCTGTTCTGTCTCGCCGCTTGCGTATTCACGGGACTCCTCTTTGGTTTGGCGCAAGCTCTTCCCGCCATCCAATGGAAGGTCGCTGATTTTCTCAATGAAGGAAGCAAAGGTTCCGGCGGAGCCGTCCGGAATCCAGCCCGCAAGATTCTGGTGATCGCGGAAATCTCGCTGTCGTTAATTCTGCTTCTTGGGACCGGCTTGCTGATCCGCAGCTTCTTCCTCTTGGAGCGAGCTCGGCCGGGATTTGACACTTCTAGTGCGCTGACGCTCTCTCTCCAGGTGCCACAATCTCAATATCCTACCTACCAGGACGTTTCGAGGTTCTTTCAACAGGTCGAAGATAAGATTGCGGCGCTTCCGGGTGTCCAATCCGTCGGCGCAATTAATGCGTCGCCACTTACTGGCAGCGGGCCCCAAACTCCTTACGCCTACAACCCCGAAACAGAACAGAAATGGGAGAGTATCTCAGCCGATTGGCGCGTCACTACGCCGGGTTATTTCGAAGCTATGGGAATTCGCCTGCCCGCCGGGCGTTTCTTCAACCGCACGGACGACCTAAGCCACCCTCAGGTGGTCATAATCGACGACACCTTAGCGAAGGAAGCGTGGCCCCATGAAGACCCGATCGGCAAACGTCTTCAGGTTGCCTGGTTCCTCAGTCCGACCTCACCCGGCATCGAGCGCGTTTACGCCCAAGTCATTGGAGTTATTGAACACCCGCGTATTCACGATCTGTCCCGAGCTGTGCGCCCACAAGTTTATGTTCCGCACGCGCAGATGGCTTTTGCCGGAATGACTCTTGTGGTTAAAACCACCGGTAACACCCAAGCATTGGCCAAGCAGATTGAAGATCAAATACACAGCCTGGATCGCGGCATTCCGGCTAATGACGTCAGGCCGATGGCATCCTACGTATCGGACGTAATGGCGCCCCGCCGCTTTAGCCTGACTCTGGTTCTGATTTTCAGCGGAATAGCTCTAACGCTGGCAAGTATCGGACTCTATGGAGTGATCGCCTATTTCGTCAGTCAGCGAACGCGCGAGATCGGAATTCGTATGGCCCTCGGGGCTGCACCCAAAGATGTTCTCCGTCTCGTCGTTGGGCAGGGTGCCGGCCTTGTTTTGCCCGGGATTCTTCTGGGCCTTGTGGGAGGCTTGCTGTTGATGCGTTTGCTTTCTGGCTTGCTCTATGGCGTTACGGCAGCCGACTTTCCTACCTACGCGGTAGCGGCGCTCGTTGTCGCAGTCATCTCGCTGGCAGCTTGTTTTGTCCCTGCACTTCGCGCCTCGCGATTTCATCCCATGGAGGCGCTGCGTTATGAGTGATAGCGGGACGTTTCCCAATTTTGGAGATCAATAGTGAAGTTGCATTTTATGGGGTGCCTCGAATGAACACGTTGGTTCAAGACCTAAGATACGGCATCCGGATGTTGGCTAAGACTCCTGGCGTCGTAATATTGATTGTCCTCACTTTGTCGCTCGGCATCGGCGGCAGCACGCTGAGCTTCAACATGGTGCGCCAATGGGTTCTGAATCCGGTGTCGTTCCCGCAGGCAGATCGGCTCACGGTGGTCTGGGAAATCGACACCAAGAAAGGCTGGATCGGCCAAGCGTCTACCCCGGACTATTCCGACTGGCGTGACCAGAATTCCGTCTTCGAAAACCTAGCCGCATGGAGCACCACAAATTTCAATCTCACCGGGAAAGAGCGGCCGGAAAGAATTCTGGGCGCTCGTGTGAGCGCCAATTTCTTTCAAACGCTTGGCGCCCAGCCGATCATGGGACGCACGTTCAGCCCTCAGGAAGATGAAACGGGCAGCGGCAAACTCGCTATTTTGAGCTTCGGCCTCTGGCACGACCGCCTCAACGCAGATCCAGACGAACTTGGGAAGGCCATCACTCTGAATGGAGACTCTTACACCGTCATCGGCGTGATGCCTGAAGATTTTCATTTCACTCTGATGGGCCGCGCCAATATCTGGGTTCCCCTCGCGCCGACTGACAAGGAACGCACCGACCGCGTGAACGGGTGGCTCAACGTTGTGGGCCGGCTCAAGCCCGACGTGACGTTGGCGCAAGCACAACAGGCCATGTCTCCAATTGCGCTGCGCCTCGAGAAGCTCTATCCCGTAAGCAACACCAACAGCGGAATCTTCTTGAACAGTCTGCGCCACGAGATAGGAAAACACACCGGCGATCAGGGCATTTATATGGGTTTCTGCATCGCCATCTGCATTCTGCTGATTGCTTGTGCCAACGTTGCCGGAATTCTTTTGGCCCGCGCTCTCGCCCGGCAGAAGGAAATGGCCTTGCGAATCTCTTTAGGAGCCAGCCGCTGGCGCATCGTGCGTCAACTTCTTACCGAGAACGTCTGGCTGTTCTTTATCGCCGCCGTTCTGGGAGTGGTGCTGGCCAAGTGGGGCGGAGAAGGAATCACCAACCTCATTCCCTTCGAGAATCGCGGCTATCTCCCCAACTATGGCCGTATGTACGTCGACTTCTCGACCCTCGCCTACTCGGTGGCCATTGCGCTTTTGTCTTCCCTGGCTTTCGGTTTGACGCCCGCACTACACACCTCGAAACCTGATCTGACCGCCACCTTGAAGGACGCAGGCAGTTCGGCCTCGGTAAGCTTGCGCGGCCGCCGCATGAGAAAAATTCTGATCGTCCTGGAAGTCTCCCTCGCTTTGACCTCTCTTGTGCCTGCTGGCCTAATGATCGAGTGGTTGAAAAATATCTATAACGTGGACCTCGGCTTTCATCCCGCGCACGTGTTGGTAGCTCAGATCGCTCTGCCGGAAACCGCCTACGCCGATCCTCGCCAGGTTGCGGGTTTTTATGATCACCTGATGCAGCGTGTTCAGGCTTTGCCGCAAGTCACCGCCGCTGGCGCAAGCCAATACATTCCTTTTGGCTACAGTTACAACTCCGCGGAAATGTTTTTCGAAGGCCAACCCGCTCCGGAGCCCGGTAATGTTCCGTCAACTGCTATTACCGCTGTTACTCCCGGCTACTTTTCCGCACTCGGTCTGCAATTAAACAGAGGCCGCTTTGTCTCCGACCAGGACGGCGCAGACGCACCGGCAACCATCGTAATCAATCAAGCCCTCGCCGACCGCTATTTCCCGCATCAGGACGCGCTCGGCCAAAGAATTCAGCTCGACCGCGACAGCACCGTGCTCCGCACCGTCGTCGGCATCGTCAAGAATATCCGCCTAACTACGGATTTCAACCGGCCGCCGTCGCCCGAAAGTTACATTCCCTTTTCACAGTCGCCGAGCCGTTCGATGACTATCCTGCTCCGAACTTCCGGCGACCCTCTTGCTCTAACCGCCGGGCTTCGCCAGGCCGTTTCGTCTCTCGATAAAGACCAGCCCATCTCGCAGGTCGTTTCGCTCAGCCAATTAATTAGCGATCAGGAAGCTCCATTCAGGATATTCACCGAGTCCACTGGGTTTTTCGGACTGCTGGCGCTTTTCCTGGCCGCCATCGGAATTTACGGAACCATGGCCTACATCGTGGAGGGGCGCACAAAAGAAATGGGCATTCGCCTGGCCCTGGGCGCCAGTCCACGTGACGTAATGCAATTGGTTCTTGCGCACAGCGTCCGCCTCACATTTCTGGGCATGCTGTTTGGATTGGCTGGCGCGCTAGCGTTGTCCCAATTAATGGGGGGATTGCTCGCCGGTGTGAGCGTAACTGACCCGCGCATTTATCTCGGCGCAGCTCTCGTACTCGGCGCCGCGATTTTGCTCGCCAGCTACTTGCCGGCACGCCGGGCGATGCGGGTCGATCCCATGGTCGCCCTGCGCCACGAATGAACGTGATGCAGCTACCCGAAACAAGTTCAGCAGAAATCGCGTAACAAATATTATGGAGGCCTGGTGGGAACCCTACTGCAAGACATCCGCTACGCTCTGCGCGCGTTAACGAACTCTCTCGGCTTCACCATAATTGCGGTACTCACACTTGCGCTCGGCATCGGCGCCAACACCGCCCTGTTCTCCGTAGTAGACGCCGTGTTGCTCCGTCAACTGCCATTCAATAACGCTTCCAGACTGGTGTGGGGCTGGGGCAATTGTCCCCTCTGCGAGCACGGAGCCGTTTCGCCCTCTGATTTCTTGGACTATCGCGCGCAGAACCATTCCTTTGAACACTATGGCGCCAGGTCCGTGGGAAATTCGCTTTTCAATCTCACTGGAACCGACAAACCCGTCCAGATCAACGGCTCCATGATAACGGCGGGCTACTTCGACGCCCTTGGCATCCAGCCCCGCTACGGCCGCGTGTTTACTCTCGCTGATGAAAAAACGTCGGATCCCGAGGTTGTAATTCTCAGCCACCATTTGTGGCAGGACCGCTTCGGCGCAAATCCAAACGTCATCGGCCAATCGATCGCTCTCGACGGCAAGACGCGCACCATCGTCGGCGTTCTTGCCAACGACATGCCGGTCCTCACCCAAGCGGATCTCTGGTTTCCTGCGCCTTTCGAAAATCCGGGAATGCAGAGCCACCGCTCCCATTTTCTACGGCCCCTTGGCCTTCTCAAGTCCGGCGTTACCATCTCGCAAGCGCAAGCCGAGCTCGACACCATCGCTGCTCGCCTCGCAACTCAATTTCCCGAAACGAATAAAGGCTGGAGCCAAAAACTCGAGCCGCTTCACAGTGTCGTCGTCGGCAATGTTCGGCCGGCACTCTTCGTGCTGATCGGTGCAGTCGCTCTCGTTCTCTTGATTGCTTGTGCCAACATCGCCAGCCTGATTCTCGCGCGCAACACCGTTCGCCGGCGCGAGATTGCCATCCGAACCGCTTTGGGCGCTGGACGATTCCGTCTGGTCCGTCAACTGTTGACGGAAAGTATGATCCTCGCCTTGATTGGAGGAGTAGCCGGAATATTTGTAGCCACTGCCGGCGTGGAACTCTTAAAACAACTCGGCCCGCAGAGCCTTCCTCGCCTCGACGAAGCAAGTGTCAACGGCATAGTCCTCACATTCACTTTTGTGATGGCGATTTTCACCGGGTTCCTGTTTGGCCTCGGCCCGGCCCTGAAAGCGAGCCGCCGCGATCTGACGCAAAGTTTGAAAGAAGGTGGCAGCTCAGGCGATTCGCGCGCAAAGCATCGCGCACACAATACGCTCATCGTGGCGGAAGTAGCCCTTTCGCTCGTCGTTTTGATCGCCTCCGGTCTCCTGCTCAATAGCTTCTGGCGTTTGATGCGCGCTCCTCTCGGGTTTGATCCCGCGAATGTCCTCACCACGGAAGTATCTCTCCTATCGCCCCGGTATGACGACCGCCAGCGGCGCGACTCATTTTTCCGCGATCTCCAGGAACGTATCCAATCTGCTCCTGGCGCCGCGGCTGCCGGATTCATCTCGGAGTTGCCGCTGAGCGGCGAAGGCAACGACACGTTTTTCACCATCATCGAGCACCCGCCCGCGAACCAGAACGATAATGAGGACGCAGACTTCCGCGTCATAGCCGGTGATTATTTCGGTGCCATGCGGATTCCGCTCCTCGCCGGGCGCAGTTTCCAGAGTCAAGACGCATCCGAAGACCGTCAGGTGATGGTCGTCAACGAGCCGTTCGCCAAGAAGTTCTTTCCCCACGAGAGCGCCATCGGCAAGCACGTGAAATTATTTGAAGGCAAACCGCAATTCGCCACACGCGAAATCGTTGGGATCGTAGGAGGCAACAAGCACTTCGCATTGCAGGAATCTCTTCGCCCGGAAATGTTTATCCCCGACTCCCATCTTAGAATGAGCTTGGTCGTGCGCGGTGCCGGCGATCCGGCCATGCTCGCGGCTGCGGTGCGTCAAGCTCTTCACCAGATCGATCCAGACCAGGCCACCTCCACTTTCCGCACTATGTCGGATGTCGTATCCAGCTCCGCGTCGAATGACCGTTTCAACACGCTCCTGCTCGGAGCCTTCGCCGCCGTCGCGTTACTGCTTACAGCCGCGGGAATCTTCGGCGTCCTGTCTTATCTAGTCACGCAACGCACGCGGGAAATCGGCTTGCGAATGGCGCTCGGCGCCCAGCCAACAGATGTCCTTCGCGTGATCGTGGGCCATGGTCTGCGCCTCGTTCTGCTGGGCCTGTGCATCGGAGTGGCTGGAGCGTTCGTGGTGACGCGCTGGATGTCCAGCGTCCTATTCGGTGTAACGCCCACCGACCCGCTGACGTTTACCATCGTGGCCTTCGTGCTTGGCACTGTCGCGCTTCTCGCGTCGTATATCCCGGCGCGCCGCGCCATGCGCGTGGATCCCATGGTCGCCCTGCGCTACGAATGATGTGTTACATTTTGAGTGTGACGGCCTTTTTTTGATCGAGAGGCGGAAATGCGCACACTCCTTCAAGACATTCGCTTCAGCATTAGAATGCTCCTCAAGAACCCGGGCTTCGCCGCCATCGCCATTCTTACGCTGGCCCTCGGTATCGGCGCGAACACTGCGTTATTTTCGGTCGTCAACGGAGTGCTGCTGAATCCGCTGCCCTATCCGCACTCCGAGCAGCTGGTTACCGTTTACGGAAAGACCCCCGGATTCGCTCGAGCGCCGATCTCCTACCTGAACTTTCTCGATTGGCAGCGCGCCACGCGGACGTTTTCCTCGATGGCCCTATACCGCAATGAGCCTTACAACTTAACCGGCACGGCTGAAGCGGAACTCGTCGGCGGCTCCATGATTTCCGCGGACTTTTTTCCAACGCTCGGCGTAGAGCCCATTCTCGGCCGCAACTTCCGTGCCGACGACGATCGTGCCGGAGCGGCACCCGTGGTGATGCTTGGTGGAGGACTCTGGAAACGCAAATTCGGCTCTTCGCCGGACGTCATCGGGAAATCGATCGACCTGAACGGCGCGTCGTACACCATCGTGGGCGTCCTTCCGCCAAGCTTCAACTTTTACGGGAGCGAGCGGGATCTTTACACTCCTGCGGGCCAGTGGACCGATCCCTCTTTTCTGGATCGTCGCATCGAGGTGAGCGCGCACGCAATTGCGCGCTTGAAGCCGGGCGTAACACTCGCGCAGGCCAAAGCGGACATGGATGGTATTTCGGAAAATCTCGCGGCGGCATACCCGGAAGCGGACAAGGATATCGGCCTCAATCTCATTTCCATGAAGCAGGACATCGTCGGCAACGTTCAACCATTCCTGATCGTACTTCTTGCGGCCGTGGGTTTCCTTTTGTTGATTGCATGCGCGAATGTTGCCAATCTTCTTCTGGCGCGTTCGATGGGCCGCTCGCGCGAGTTTGCCATTCGTGCGGCGCTGGGCGCGAACCAGACGCGCGTGATTCGCCAACTTTTGACCGAAAGCGTCCTGCTTGCAGGGTTGGGCGGCGCTTTCGGACTTTTGCTCGCCTTTTGGGGAACCAAAGCGGTGCTCGCCACTTTGCCTGGCGCTTTGCCGCGCGCGGGCGAAGTCTCCCTCGATTCGCACGTTCTGTTCTTTACCACGGCGTTGTCGCTGTTAGCCGGAATTGTTTTCGGCCTCGCTCCCGCGCTGAAGACTTCGCGCGTGAACTTGCTGGACATCCTCAAAGAGAGCGGGGGTTCGGGCGGAGGCCGGCAGCGTCTGCACGGAGTGTTCGTCGCCGTGGAAGTGGCACTGGCTTTGGTTTTGCTCGTGGGCGCCGGGCTTATGATTCGCAGCCTCACCGCGCTTTGGCGTGTGGATCCGGGATTCAATCCGAACCACGCGATTACCTTCTTTTTGTCGCTGCCCGCTGATCCCAACACGACCTCCGCCGAAACGCGCGCGCGTCTGCGGCTGTTCGACGACAAAATGAGCAACATTCCGGGAGTGAAAGCCGTTTCTGTCACGCTAGGCTCGCGACCCATGATCCATAATTCCTCGGAGGTTTTCTGGATTGAAGGCGAGCCCAAGCCCGCCAACTTACACGACATGCACCAGGCGTTGTTTTATCTCGCAGAAGCCGGGTTTCAAAAAGCCATGGGAGTGACGCTCAAACGCGGCCGGTTCATTACACCGCAAGACGACGAGCACGCTCCAATAGTCGTGGACATAGATGACGTTTTCGCGCGCACTTATTTCCCTCATGAAGATCCCATAGGCAAGCGCATCAATCTCAGCACCTTCAACGTGCAAGCCGAAATCGTGGGCGTGGTCGGGCACGTGAAGCAGTGGGGGCTCGATGCCGATCCAAAATCGGCGATCGAGGCGCAGTTCGATTACCCGTTCATGCAGGTTCCGGAAAAGCTTATGCCGTTGATGGCGACTGTTGTAGCCGTCGTGCTACGCACCGAAGGCGATCCCACTGCGGTAATGGGTGACGTTCGCCGCGCCGTCGCGGAAATCGATTCTCGCGAAGCGGTATACAACGTTCAAACCATGGACACGGTCATCGCCAATTCATTCGCCGCGCGCAGGCTGTCCATGCTTCTTCTGGGCATTTTCGCGGCGCTCGCGCTGGTGCTCGCGTGTGTCGGAATCTACGGCGTGATTTCGTATCTGGTCAGCCAACATACCCGCGAAATCGGAGTGCGCATGGCGCTAGGCGCGCAACCCGGCGATGTGCTCCGATTGGTGATTGGGCACGGGGCCAGGATGGCGCTGATCGGTGTCGCAGTCGGCATCGTCGCCGCGCTGGGATTGACGCGTCTGATTGCCAATCAGCTCTTCGGAGTCAGCGCACATGACCCGCTGACTTTTCTCGGCGTCGCCCTACTGCTAATCATCGTGGCCGTGGCGGCCTGCTATATCCCAGCACGCCGCGCCATGCGCGTGGATCCCATGGTCGCCCTGCGCTACGAATAGCAAAAAAAGAAAAGCCCGCCGGACGCGCACGCGTTAGCGGGCCTTCGAGTCGGTCATTCCGGAGACCTGGATACCGAACTCCCGCACAAGTACGAGGTTCTGTATGTCCCCATGACAGCAGCAAATCTTAGCGTTTAAGCCGTGCTGCTGCCGCGAACGAAATGCATGATGATCATGATGATCCCGATCACCAAAAGTATATGAATGAACCCCACCGTCACGTGGAATGCCAGAAACCCTAACAGCCACAGAATGAGTAGTACTGCGCCGATTGCGGCCAACATATATCCTCCTGGTTACTTAAAACTCCGCCAGCCTACTCGCATGCGCCTTTGCTGGCCATACACGACTCCCGTTA
>Ga0210388_10001337_pt1 | contig 19392 bp, 11 predicted proteins | sample IncBWC19OmetaG_FD_155485 | JGI IMG/M metagenome (GOLD analysis project Ga0210388, IMG submission 155485) | Forest soil microbial communities from Barre Woods Harvard Forest LTER site, Petersham, Massachusetts, United States - Inc-BW-C-19-O ... | reverse complement strand
AAACACACCCAACATGCTGTCTCACTATTATTCCATCAGGACTGTAAGTTCAATGACAACCAGTAACCTAGTCTTCAAAAGAAATATGTTCACCTACAGTTATCAACATCGCTCTATTATCTCTTTGACAGTACCCCTAACTATCTTCATCCCCCTACGCTTTAGTAGTAAAGGAGGACCAGGCCCTATCAAGGACGGAGGTAAAATATTAAGTAAAGGTAGTACCCCAAAACCTTTGCCGCCTTCTTCTTTAAAAACACCGGGTTCAAATGAAGATAAACCCAAGAATTATCCAAAACCTAGTATACCAAAATCTTCATATAATCATAATACATATCCCACACTGCCTAAAGAACCTAAATCTATATTGGATAATCCAACAGTTACATGGGCTATGGAAAAGCAGAAGCAGGAACATGATAAGTTTATCCAAACACAACAAACTAACGCTATCCTTCTAAATCATATTAAAAAACCATCTAGTTCTGATACAAATACTCATAGTTCTTCTCATCCAAATACTACTACCAGTCATAGTGAGCCTCTCACATCTTCTACTGGTGCCTTAGTTTTGTATAAAGCTCCATTAGAACCTGCTCCTATAGAAAACAAGCCTGTAACCCCTTTTATCAATCCTAAAGAGAATACTTTTTTTGATAAGCCAATACCTTCCTTACCCTTAAAACCTATTGTTAAAGCACAACCTACTGTACCTATTACTGAAGATGCTTTACAAAAAGCTAAAAGTAATTTAAAACCCCTAATACCTGAGAATACCTTGATACCTGATGTCTCTCATGAAACACCTGATACTGTGTCAAAAATAGTATCTGGTTTGGCGATTACGTTATCACAACCAGAAGTTACAAAAGAAATGTTAGACCGAAAACTTATGACTAAAGATAATGCTATGCCTATAGAAGTAATGACCGAAACAGGAGAAATTATTGTAATTGGAAAAGGAACAGAATATAAACTAACAGCATTTGGTTATGGACATTTTATGAAAGCAAATATACCTTTATATATAGAAAATACCTTTAACTTTAAGAAGAAGTTTGACCTTTATGTTGCTGTAATAAACCAAAAAGAGAATATATTTCAAAGTGCTGCTGAAGATAAACATATGCTTGCTGTTTTCAGGGAAAGTGATCAAACTTGGTTTAGTCCTGGCTACCTAACAAGTCAACCTACACCTACTAAGCTAGGTGGCATGCAATTTAAAGTTTACCAAGATATTAATTACAGAAACTTAGTGCCTAATAATCCCAATAAGCCCCAATATTTGGCTTTATATAAAAATGCAAAGAAAATTACTAATGATCAAATAATATTGTTAAAAGGGGGTGCTGATTATATAGAATCTTTAAAACAAACAGAAGCTATTACAGAATTATGTAAAAATTTGATGGAAAAAGATTATGTTAATTATAATTCGGAAGGAATTACTCTAGGCCAATGTATTGCAACTTGTATACATTATGATACTATTGTGAAAAAAAATTTATCTCATCCACCAACACATGCTGATATATTAAATAGTGCAAAAATGGCTGCTAAAGTAGCAGCTACTAAAAATAAAATTAAATTAATAGAAAATGAAACTATATCAGAATAAAAATTTATATCAAATTATTCTAATACTCTTTGGTATAATAATGCTATCAGGTTTTATATGGTTAAGATTCATACGTCCTAGATTACCAAAAGAGATACCATTCAACCTATCGCTATTAGGGTTTTTTATTTTATTATATCTATGCGGAATATATCTCTATATAGTAATTTCTTTATTTAGAAAAGCAAAACCTATGAATCCTATTCTTAAGGAAATAATCGGTTATATCTACTTACCTTTGGAAGCTTTGGATCACTATCTAAAAGATCTTCCATATATAAATAAAGCCTACAAACGATGTATAGTATTTTCGGCTTTTAATTTACATTATTTTGTAGTATCTACCAATCTCTTTTATTATATTTTCGAAATATTTCCACGTATACTTTTAGTTACAGTCTTATTCACAGATATATTTGGACATCATGAATTATATTTTATTTATAAATTCTTACTTTTAAGTGTTTTCATATTAGTAAGTAAATATATAAAATATTCCCTTAAATATGCCAAAGAATATTTTATAGAATCTCTTGAAACTAAACTTAATATTATTATGGCCTATGAGTATGCAATTCAAGTTGTTGATCTTCCACCTAAAGATGAAGATGATTATTTACCGGAAACTATGGGTGTACCTCTTAAGGATTTTATAGATTTCCAGACGACCACTTTTATAAATCAAAAAGAATATTATCCATATATGACTTTTCGTTTACGTTATGATGATAGCTATTATACTGAGAGAAACCTTCCACAACCAAGAAAGTATACTTCTGAAGAATTTAAGACCAGAATACAAAATATATTACAACTATCCTTACTAATAGCATATTATGATATAACACAAACAAATAATAAAGTGAAAATACTTCGAATATTAATATTTCTAAATTACCTTATATGCTGGTTATATATTTTACTCATGAGCTTTCCATCCTTATTTTATGCATCATTTTGGGAATTATGGATAATATTTAGTATACAAGATCTAAAGAACCCTTTTCTATGATATGCCTTTGCTAATGGTTACTCCAAATAATTCGCTAAAAAATACTTTACACAACAAGATGCTATTAAATTAGAACAATCAAAGCTTTAGAATACAAAATGCCAACCCCCACAAGAGTTGGATCATCTGGCTGAAACAATGCGTGTCGATTAACATCTCCATAGGTAGTAGGGCATACCAAGGGTTATAACCTTGACACGAAAGTGTTATATATCTGTAGTGAGATATATCTGATGAGTAGCTAATACGAAACACTTTGTCAACTGCTGATATCAAAAAAAGATCTCTTATATAGACATGTTACGCATAAAAGATAAATATGTCGTAGACCTCACATTATTAACCAACGAACCAACCATAATTTTTCTGATATTAACAAGAAGTACTTTTATAAAATGCGTTATTACTTACAATACCTTTAGCACAACAATCAATCTAATATCAAATAGAGGAAATTAAGATTGTTACTGGTAATTTAATTTTAGAAGATGAATCATGATTCCTTAGTATTCTGAAGACCATTTATATATCTTTCTTGTAACCTACAGTATTTCTATTAGCCCTTTATATTTTGTCGTTTGTGTCATATTTGTTTTTTGTATCTGTATCTAAAGCATCTTTATTTATGTGAAATCATAGTATACCTTAACATCAATATTGACCTTCGTATAAATTGCTTTTAAAAATAAAAGTTGTCGTCTAAAACTTATTATTAATAATAGCTTGTTAATGATAAAACAATACAAAGGAACACAATAGAAGCTACTTATAGAAAGGAAAGAACCTCTGTTATATACGAATACTGAAGCTCTTTGTAATTTTATAATACATTTATTTCGTATGAGAACGTGCCTTTCGATAAAAAGTATTTATCTTTGAGGGTATATGGTAGATGCAGAGATCTTTATACTTTTCGGAAAGATGGCTATTTTCAACAATCACAAATACATGGTACTTTATACCTTTTATTTAGTATGGTGCTGGTTTGTTAGGCTTGCTTTATCCGTTATATGCGTATGGAATTAGCGGTTGTGGTGATTTAATCTTAAATTGAATTACCAATTATATAATACATTGTAACTGCTCATGCCTCATTATGATATTCTTTTTCGTTATGCTGCTCTTATTGGAGGCTTGGAAACTGGTTCGTTCTCTTTTATTAGGTGCTCTGATATGGCTTCTCCTGTTTAAATAATATTAGCCTATGGTTACTACCATGTCCCTGATTTTATTAATATTATTTCTTATGTAGAAATGGTGCTGGTACAGGATGGATGTTTACCCACCATTAGTTCTATTATAGGGCACAGTGGTCCTCCGTAGATCTAGCTATCTTTAGTTACACTTAGCTGGCGTATCCTCAATGCTGGAGCTATAATTTCATTCGTACATACGTAATATGCGTTCAAAGGACTTACCCAGAACGCTTATCTCTTTTATCTGGGCAGTTCTTGTGACTGTGATTCTTTTACTATTATCATTGCCCGTCTAGCAGGAGCTATACAATGCTTTTAACTGATGAAACTTTAACACATTTTCTCTGATGCTACGGTGGAGGTGATCCTATTTATACCAACATTTATTTTGGTTTTTTGGGCACCCCGAAGTTTATTTTAATTTTACCAGGGTTTGGTATGTCTCTATTATTATTCAGACTATGCTAATAAAGTATTTTTGGATATTTAGGATGGTCTATGCAATGTTATCCATAGGCATCTAGGCTTCATAGTATGGGCTCACATATGTACACTGTGGGTCTTGACGTTGATACGAGCCTATTTTACAGCAGCTACTATGATATTGCAGTTCCTACAGGAATCAAGATTTTAGCTGGTTAGCTACCTCTTTGGCTTCATTTACGTTTACGCACTCCTATTTTATTTGTTTTAGGTTTTCTGATCTTATTTACACTGGTGGATTAAGTGGAGTTATCTAGCTAACTCCGGTCTTGATATGCTTTCCATGATACTACTATGTCGTTGCTCATTTTCATTATGTATATCTATGGGAGCTGTCTTTGCTGCTTTTGAGCCTTCTATACTGGTTCAGTTTAATAAGTCGTTTACAACATAGAGATTGATGCTGGGACTATGTGTATAATCATACGAACTCCGATCTAAAATCAATATAAGCGTGTGACTTTAGTTATTAGAAACGGCTGGGGTTCTTCATTTACTACTACCTTCATGGTGTCAATCTAACTTCTTTCCTATGCACTTTTTAGGTTTGCTGGTATGCACGACGTATTCCTGATTACCTGATGCTATTTACATTTTAATATCATAGTAGCTACGGTTCTTTCATTACCTTATATCTACATTATTATTTTTTATGGGGGAGTATCTTCGGGCTTACCTTCTTTATAAGGCACTCCCTTCTTTTGTAAACACTTACGAGCGTTAGCCAGAGTACGTCTTAGTTAATGAATTCTGCTTCTGGCGCATCCTTGAAAATAATACTCTTATTTCAGTGAACTTACTTATGTAAACTGTATCTACGAAGCCTGCCTTTGCTTTACTGCCAAAGAAAAAAACCCCCTACGGCATATATAATTATAGATATAAGTTAACTAATAGAAAGAGTTATACATAATGTATAACAACAATAAGCTCTTATACAAATTAAAATCCTTAATCGCTCTAGTAAACGAGGTTCTTGTGATACCTTCATTGAACAACATCATTTTTATTGGTCTACGATAAAGTTATATATTAGAAGAACCTCGTTGGCATATATCAAGCACTCTCATTAATTTTGTAAAGCCAATCATGTTGCCTTTTGGATTATTATATTCATATAACATTAGGAGCATCTTAAAACAAACGTTAGACAATATGTTAGCTTCTTGTTGTCACACCTAAAGACTTTTGTCAACGAACTTAAGGATCTACGATTGTGGTGTGCAGAAGGTTATATCAAGAAGAAGATGTTGTAGATGTAAGATCAGAGCATCTGATTTCCAAGATAAAGGTATTATTGGCAAAGGTGGGTTGTCAACAAAAGTCTATAGAGTAAAACAATATTTAAGGAAGGTGTTTATTAAAGATATACTGCAGCAAAAGATTGAAGCCATGTTAATAGTTTGTATAACGCGTAGGAATAGATTTACTCTATGGTGTTGTAAGGACACTGATCGTTCTTAGCAAGATAAAAGTATTACAGTGTAAGAGCATATTGTTAATATAGGTTTGTCGGATACATCGCGCAGAGTAAGGGTCTACGTATTTTAAACATGTTCATAACCTTATTTAATATTAGAGTCTTTTTAAAACTGATCTTTACTATAGTGCTTATAATAAACATGCTGGGAATGCGATACATGTATAGAGAATATACGGGATGCCTTACACCAATATTAAACAACATCTCTTTACAATTATGTATTCTTTAGAAAGCTATTTTTAAAAGGAGCTGTTACTAAATAACGGATTACTGCAAGACGGTTACTCAACGACCGTATGGGACATATTAATTTGGACCAATTTAGGCCCTATGCTATAGTCACTATACTGACTCAGTATGATATCATCATAGGTGGATTATATAAAACAGAAGCGTGTTCTTCTTAACCAAGATGGATGGCAATATTTTACAATAAAGGTTTACTTGGGATCAAGTAGATTTTTCTTTGTGGAGAAAGATATTACAGAAAAATAACCATAAGCACCAGGGTAACTAAACGCTGAACAAATCATCTAAACTTCAAAAGTATTCTTTGATAGTGGGAGAAACTAGTTTTGGTTTATAGACCGCGCAAATAATAATTGAATAGTTAGCATATAGGTAATGTAATTATTTGATTGCCATCGATAAATAATATAAAAGAAGAACTAGCACCAAAGTCTCTGAAAGATTATAATAATGGTTTCCTCTTAAAAAGTCAAATCCACATTTTCAACATACGAAGGATCTTTTAATTGAACCACATCCTCTACACGTGTTTAGTTGTAGAAAAATATTCCCACCACATGTATACGATGATGCTTATAGCCAACTTATAGCGCAGTCAATTTAATAAGGCCATCGAAGATTCCCTGGTCTTAGCAACCCTGTAAGTAGTCAACAATTATAAAGGTCATTTATAACTTCAGATTAGCTGAAGGGCATTATGGTAACAGTAGACACTTTTGACTCTAGCGTTTATAACTTATTTATCATAATTAAAGAAATTCATTGTATGTCAAGAAAACTATATTTCATATATTAAATTTTCTTAGAAGTATTTTTATCAAGAGGAGATAAGACCACTGATATTACTACTCTGGAATAATAATATCAGTGGTTCTAGCATTAACTCTATGGATTAATTAATTGTTTGAATATGTTGAACGATCGCAAAACATATATTCCCTACAAAAGAGAAGGTAAACAAAAATCTCTTGATCGAATTAGAATCATACAATGTTACGCAATTTCCAGAACTCTGTCTACTACAATGTAGGCCCCAAATATTTGATATCTCAATCAAGTGTTGTAGAGCAAGTATTGTGGTACAGTACAAGGGAAATAAAAGTTATTCCAAAATATAAGAGAAAAATGCTGAGTATTATTGTTAATTGTAATTGTTTAAAATAATACTATAATTAGAAACTATCATCTAGGATATTGTTAGTTTTGTGGACCATAAAAAGGCCTTAGATCTTACTAAGAGAAGTGCTCGTATAACTCAAGTGAGATAGCTATTAGCCTTAAACCTTTGTAAGATTCCAAACAGCATTTACAGATATCACATGGGTTCTCATAGCTTTAAATATTGTCCATGTACATTTACAAACTAATCTTAAGAATCTAGATAGCTTTTTTACTTAATACGTTTGTATAAAACCTTGTACATGCTTTAGTGTTATTTTTCATATTAAAATATATTCTTTGAATGACACAACTGTGGGTATAATGAGTTCAAAAAAAGATCCTTAAGATTAAACTATATTACCTTGTATTTAATAATACTTAAGTATCTTACATGTTCTATGCCTAAGTATTAATGTGAGGAATAATAATTATAGTTAAAAATACAAGGATTACTGTTAAATTTAACAGTAACATTACATGGATCTTATGATATATCCACCAATCCTTCTTTATTCTACAAGGTTGCGTTATGCTATTATACATATACCACTTTATGCTTTTACCATAATGCACAATCACATAGAACTATTTCTTGTATCATGGAGTCCATTTTATTAGTACCTCCCAATAGCCAACACACTTAAACGTAAATGTAAATTCTTTCTTTGATAACCATTGATATTTCCAAAGTTTCTCAAGGTGGTTTATAATGAAAAAACTTTCCTATTTAAGCACTCAACACTTTATACCTAGCGTCCACATTTTACTATGATGATATTTTCAAATTAATTCTAAATGCTAAATTTACTAGCACAAGCTGAAATAAAGACCATAATGAGTTATAACAATGTATTACAAAAGAAATCGTTAGATATAAATATCTCCTTGACTAGTTTTCAGATATTAGCTTCTAAGTATAAAATGACGGCCATAAATATGATAGTTTAAATCCATTAAAGATATTTCTTACCTGATGCCGAGCATACTATACGGTTCAAATAAAATTGGTTAAAGTAGTAGTTATACTTACATGATTTGATGGAATACCAGCTACTTCTATATACTGTATATTAGCACTGTATAACAACACTCGGTAGTATAATAGTCACTGTATTATTGTAGATCTCATTACCCTTATCCTTGTTAAAAGACTTTTCTTCATTTGTATCTAAACTACCTTTAGGCTTTATCGTTGTTAGTGATGTCAAAGGTCCTGAAACCTCATCTTTTGTAAAATCATAAACTAAAAGAGAAATTTAACCTGTTTTCATCTATACTAGAAATAGAATAACACGGACTAGTGCAAGGGTCATTTATAAAGCATAAGTCTAACCCTTGCCTATACTTAGTATAGTGTTACGTACTATATACTGTTGTTCTATTACTTATTGTACCCTATATCATTTTAAATGTTGCTGTTAGATAATAATTCATTAATTGAGATATAGCTTAACAAGCCTCTCTGAAAAACACTAAGAAACCATTGGTCTTTTTAAGTAAACCCATAAACTAACCGATATTACAAGTAATATAGTTAATTATTATTATATAGGCTTTTAGATAAAGAGTCAGGCTATAAAGAATAACAAAAAGGAACGATAATAAAGGATGTGGTTTCATATCAGTAAGACGTTCAAAGAGGATTCAAAGAAACGATAATACCTGTGGACCCAAAATATCTAAGAAACCTTATCGATAAGTTTATAACAATATTTAAGGAGAATCTGCAGAAGGCAAGAAATATAGAAACTATTGAAGGCATCACAAAGAATTTCTTACAAGATAATAGGAAAATAATAGTGATAACGATACATTCGCTGTATACTTATTTTATGCTTTGGTATACGAGGTATACCAATAATAATCCATTAAGGAGAAGAACGAGGGTAAATCTTAAATAAATCACTAAAGAATCTTGGTCGCTGGTATATCACTAAGTGAGAAGCAACAAAATTATATAAGCGGATTGAACAGTCATAAATCTTTTAAATAAAATCCAGAAAAATGGAAAACACTGTTAGTATCATCAAGGAATATATAAGTAATAAGAGCTCTCTTGATAGATGATACCCGTTTAGCAGATAACAAACATCACCAAAGAAAACGAATATATTAAACGAAAAGAATAAACGAACTTACGCTCGTAGATAAATAGAAATAAAATAGATTACATATGAGACATACCAAAGACATTATAGGTAGACTCTAAGAGGAAATCCTTCTGTAAAAACCACTAAGAAAGGAAAACCTATTAAAGATAATGATGCCAGAGCATAGCAACATATGTAATAGGCAATCCTTATATAAACTCCCATTCTTCTTATGTCTTGTTCACCACACGAGTGAATAATTGAACCGGCACACAAAAAAGAAGTGCTTTGAAAAAAGCATATTTACTAGGTGAAACAAAGCGAAGTGTAGTTACCTATACCACAGAAAAAATCATGAAGCCTAATTGCTACAGGTAGAGAAAGCATTATACGTTTTATGTCATATTGTAGCAACCTGTTAAGACGATACATTGGCTGTATGAGACCTTACATGCTACTATAAAGAAACCATAGGAGCTTTGAGAATATCACAGAGATCTTAGTATTGGGAAACACCTGCAGTAACCATGTTGCAGAATGGGGCAAGGCAGATACAGGAGTAGGACCTTCATAGCATCAGGTAACCAGGATGTAGAAAGACTGTGCTGATTTAGCACAGCAGCTAGAAGAAGAAACAGCCAATAACTCAACAGTAGAAAAGAGTAAGAGAAAAGCTTAGTGTTGTATTGTTATACAGTGAATAAGAATCTCCAGTTCTTCAAGGTCAAAGAATTAAAAAGGTAATAAAGCAATCCGACCCCTGCTATAAAGCTAACGTCACCGTACGATTGAAGATGATCGCTTTCAGAGCTGATTGGTTGCTTGATTACGGGTAACCAAAAATTAATCAGGAATAGGAGGCTAAGCCACAGCTTCCCAACCAGAAACATTATGAATAGTTTCCAGCGAATACAAGACAAACATCGAGAAGGAAAAGAAGCTGAATAAGCAAAGAATTTAACTAATTAGGATCATCTTGAAGATATCATAAGAATATATCATATTAAAGAAGTTATAAAGCAATCAATGTACCAAAGTAATAGACAATGATCAATGATAAATTTATACTAACATCTAAAGGGCCTACGGATATCCAAGAACACAAGGTAAAGGTTAGATTTTGCCATAAAAAACACTTCCTAAAATAGTAAACACAATTATAAAAGACAACATGACATATTATGGCAAACCATAGGCAACTTGCTTTCCCAAGTGTCTCCCTAAAAAAAACAATATTACAAATGCTACTAAGGAAATAATAACCCATGTATTATTCGATAGCATTTTAAATAAGATCCTTTATACCTGTAAAAGATCTTATAAAGACGACAAAGTATTATGTAACTGGTGTTATTCTGCTATATAATGTGACCTGGTAAATACTGTAGGGATGGAGATAAATGTTCTCTGAAGAATTTACATTGTTGTTTAGCAAAAGTATCTTTTTAAAATATAATAACATATTTGACATACAATCGGTCGGACTATCTTATTAGTAAGTCATTTTTGTTTTTGATACATGATCTTGGCCAAGCATTTACAGGAACACCAAGATCCCTACGTTCCTTTTTATTTTTTTGGTTTGTTATTAGGGTGACGACTATAATAGACCTCTTGCGAAATAAGACTAGCATTTGCTGTGCGGTAATACTGAACGTAAGCAAAGACACTTATACATACTCCTGCACATGCAACACCGTATCCAAAGTTCCTATGAAATAGTGAACGTGGAAGCTCTGGAGAGAGTATTGGTGATAATGTATGTGCTTATTATACAAGCCTCCGAAGTGTTTTTCAACATTGTGTTGGAGGTGTATCTCGAGGCATCTCCGAGGGCATTTCTGGTCCCACAGATAGCACCCCAAATGCTTCGGAAAGTTGTACAGAATAATAAACAGCGTGAAGGATGTAACACCCCTTAAGATTAGTCCTATGGATGCAGTAAAAAGGACTATGTACAACCAGTAAGGTATTGAAATGAGCTCAAATTTTAGATATAATATATATCTTGCTGCGCTAAGGTATACTAGAAAATTGAAGCCTAAGACAATAGTATAAACCTTAAACCCTTTGTAGGTTAGCTCAAAGTTTAAGAATACATGATAATAGTAAACAACTTGATAAAGCCCGGTAACAACGAGGAGGTCAATGAAGGTAGGAAGTTATTGCTGTCTATGTTGGAAAATGCCCACGAGTTGGGTATTGATAATAGAAACGGGACAAATGATACTATTATCATAAATAGGTAGGCACTATAAATGTTAATGTAAATTGTAAAATTGTACTCGTAATTAGTATGAGCATAATTGTTGCTTTACGTTTAATTAAATACGCTTTAGGATTAATTATTGTTGCAAATATAACTGCAAAAGAATAATCAAAACTGAAATGCGTGTACCATATATAACTAATTGCCAAAATTAACCCTAAGTAAAGATATTTGTTTAGGACCCTTGTATCACAGGTGATAAAAGCAACTCCGTCTTTAACTGAAAGATAATTCTCAATCCTAAGCAGATTTAGCAAGTAATACTTAATAATGATTAATAGTCTTAGGGTCATCATTAATTACATTTTGGCTTATGACAATGATTAAGTAGCCTAATAATAATCACGAAGGAAAGCTAGACTAAGGTTATATTATTTAAGGTCATTATATAAACTCAAGATGTTATATGTATTTTGTAATGTACATAAAGATAAAAAGTTTTATAAGTTAATAACTTGATAATCTGCTATAATTACTTTTACCGGATACAGCTCGCATAAGATCCACTATATGAGCACCCGATATCTCATAATGAAACTTTCTTGCAGAAATGCTAAATCCTGCATGATGTTGATATCCATGAAAGGTACAACGAACAGAGGATTTAGCACTTTGCAGTAATTCAAAATTCTTAAGAGGATTGATCTCATTATTTTGTTCATAATAATTGATTGGTAATAATGCTTTAGTTAATAATTTAGGACAAGGACTATAATGATAAGTATAATCTATTATTGGAAAGTTAAATCTAGGCATATGAGACCATTCATTCCAATATTCTCGTAGGACTGTTTGATAAAGTAAATGAGTGTCTTGTGAGGGCTTTCTATTAGGATTTAATGTATATTCTATAAGTGTATTTACTAAAGCATAGGCTTTATTGTGAGGTATCTTATAATCATCCTCAACAAAGTCTATAACTTGATTCATTGTCCACCTAGGGTATTCCCGTATAACTTCTACAATTTCTTTTAAGCGAGCTTGGTTGAACTCTTTATATAGTACTGCATCAATTTCTTGACCTGACATGACATAGCCACTATTGAGGATAACGGGTGATGTATCAAAGACATTATAGTTAAACAAAAATAATCCCATTCCTGGTAAGTATACCTTGAATATAAAAAAAGGTTTTTGCATTTCTATTGCGAGAAAAATTTGAAATTTATAATATATGTATTTTAATAATTTAAGTAGCATTACTGTATATGTCATTCTTTTTGTTTTAATGCAATTATCATGTATGAAGTTAACTATAAAAGAATATATAAAAGTCTATAAATGGCAGCACTCAAATATAAGCTTGATGTAAACACAATAATGTATAGATCATATTTACCAAAATTCTCTTTAATTGCAGCAACGTGCCTTGTTATACGCCGTAACGTGATATAATTATTTACAGTCTCCTCAAGAACTAAAGCATCTGATACATATTTTGCTTTCATCGAAAAAACCTCTATATAGATACCATTCTCATCTGGATTGGTCTTAGTGTTTATATCTAAAATTTCTAGAAGATCCGGTTCATTACGTACAACAAAACTAGTACAAAGTTTAAGATAGATTTTATATATAATAGGTATTAATAGTAACCATATACAATATAAGAAATAGTGGATTTGATTTAATATTACAATATCAATAAAGAATATACTACTTACTAATAATCTGGGCAAATAATCAAATAGAAGATAACCATGCCTATAAACCTTATATCTCAATTTTTGATTACCTTTTTCTAGATATTCTGTTATATGAGCAATAAGTATACCAGAATAAGGTAAATCTGGAGCTATTATATCGTGAAGATATTCTAGGGGCTTCCAATATACATAATCTACTATTCTTGAGGTATATACTATAAGCCAAGATGTTCTCTGAATATTATAATACTGTTTATAAAGGAAGTATAGTATGGAACCAATTACAAGTAAATGCAAAAGTATAAAGCTTATGGATAATAATAATATTTTAGGGCTGATATGGTCACGCAATGTATCTAAGGAATAATGGTCTAAAGATCTAAAGAGACGAAAATAAATATACAAACAAATAATAAAGGTTCCTGCTATAAATAAATAAAGTTTACTTTCTAGAAATGCTATGATCATGATTTTATTTTATAGCAGAATCGGCAGGCAAAGCACTTATAAGAGTTTGAGTACGATCATCTTCCTGTAAATAAGCTGTAGTTTTTTTATTTTCATTAAAAGATCCGGGAGGAACTTGTACTGTATTCTTTTCTAGGACAAGTTTCTGTGCTTGCTGGTTACCATTAATTTGCTTTTGACCGTCTATAGTAACCTCTTTTTTATTTGAGGGCGCTCCACTTGTAGTATTACCGACTAATTCTTGCTTTATTACAGGATGTGGAATTACTGGCTTTTGATGGTATTGTGTCGACTCACCACAAGGATTAGATTGATGATTTCCTGTACTAAGTTTTGTCTCTGTTGCACAGTTTTGATCCTTACAACCAGGTTTTGAACATACTGAGGCAAAAACTAATTGATGCTGTCCTGTAAGGTCACTCTCAGGTTGTTTACCTTGAGTATTATGTAATGGTACATGATTTTTCTTCATTCGACCTCCATGCATAGAAGCCATGTGACGAGTAGAAGGTAAAACAGAATGAGATTTAGGAAGAAGATAATTCTTAGCAACGTGCTTGGCAAGATGCATATTTCTTTTGAAGACTAGGTTACTGGTTGTCATTGAACTTACAGTCCTGATGGAATAATAGTGAGACAGCATGTTGGGTGTGTTTTACTAATAGAAATAAGAACTGGCAAACGAGCCTGCTCCTATGGGCCGACCCCACCTTCCAGTGAGTATCCTGGTGCTACCCTTGTTTATTTTATACTTATTAAGAAATAATCTTTCGACTTTTACCTATAATTAGGCCTGGCTGTCTCGTCAGTATGTTCCGCCAAATGTAACATAAAGATCTCCTATAGCTCTTTACAGGATAAACTTTTTACCTAGTTGAGCTTACCGATTCTTTAGATTCTATTCTTTAGAATTGGCAATATCCTCAACAGCCTCAATAAATTTTGATATCTTCATTGTACGTTGAAAATCTTCGTATGTTAGTGATGGTACTGATTCTGATGGTACTGATTCTGATGGTACTGATTCTGATGGTACTGATTCTGGTGGTAGTGGTGCTGGTGGTAGTGGTGCTGGTGGTAGTGGTGCTGGTGGTAGTGGTGGTGGTAGCACTTGTTCAGATAGATTACCATAACCATGGACCATTGATTTCTTTAAACTAGTTTGTATATACGCACCAAGATATACCTGCGGATCTAGAGCATAGAATTTATTAAAGTATTCCAAAAGTTGTTTGGTTAATAGTTTAAAATACGTAATAATCTTTGAGAAGACAGTTGTACTACAAGTATTTTCACTATGAAATATGTGTAAAGGCTTATTGATACCTATAGAATCTTGAATAAAAACCAAATTACGTACCATATCGGCATAACCCTTTGTGGTAATAGTATTAATAACAATAAAATTCATTAATAATCCAATCTCTACAAAATAACTCTCTAGCTGCATGCGTTGCTCATTATTCAGATTAGGAACAAGTCGAAAGTCCCCGCTTCTACTATATATATTATAGAAATATTTGAAATATTCAATATCTCTACCTTTATCTTTGATTTGTATATAGGTAAGCATCGAGCAATACTCAAGAAAGAAATCCATGTTAGACTTATGTACCATGTGCACACACATTTGTTTATGAATAAATGATAGACCTGCCTGATAGCTTTTTGTATACTCATTAGTGCGCTTATATAAAAATTCGATATCACTGATTGGATTTAAATCCCCATTAAAGAAACTAGGAATATAAATGTTTCTACTGCTTATCTGCCTGACTAAAGTTGCACGATGGTAATCCAACTCCAAGGTGTTTAACTTAAGAAAATTCAAACTACTTATAAATCGATCTAGAATGTAAGCTCTTCTAGTATAGTTAATCAATAGATGCCTTAATTTCTCAAAAGGGTCTATCTCAATCTCTTTACCAGTCTTATCTTTGACTTTACGTTTCTTCTTTAAGTAGGGTCTATCAAGGATTCCTCCTAGAAAAATCAAATAGCAAATTTCTAATATGGAATAAGCACGTTTTCCATCCTCCTCAATCGTTCCCTCTTTTATTTTATTACCGGTTAACTTATTAAAACGAATCAGAAACTCTTTGTTAATTTGAATATCCACTAAATTAGATACATAAATTGGTTCTATTACTACATCCTCGATTTGCTGAAAATCATCTAAAGACATTCCTCCAGCCTTTTTTTGAGTAGGTACATACATGTCACTAGATGCATAAACGATATTCATTACGGAATCCTTATTTTTGATATTAGGGTTATCCAAATGGTTTTCGGTATTTACTTTAGATTCGGGTAATTGATTTCCTTTTATAGTCTTCTTGCTTTTATTATAAATGCGTTCCATGCTTAATATTGTAGTTACGTTCGTGATTTCTCTTCTCTTCATATTTCTCTACTACTCCATATCCCTCTATCACTTCATGTCCCTGCATCACTTTATTTGATGTTAAATTCAGAATATGTCGGGACACCTCATAGAGAATGCCTAACATTAGAAGAAGAAAGAAAGTTGTTATGCAAACCAAACTAATAAAGTTAAGATCAACAAGTGTTACAACTAAAGGAAATAAATAAAGTACTTCCACATCGAAGAGCAAAAAGAGAATTGCTATTAGAGCAAATTGAACTTCAAAGGGAAAAGTAGTTTCTGAAAAAGGTGCAAATCCGCATTCATAGGCTGAAGACTTTTCATAATCAACCTTAGAAGTGAAACTCATAGTATATACCAGTGCGAAGAGTATTAATGATAATACCAAAGATGCTGTTAAAAAGATTAATATAGTTGTCATTTCTGTTCGAAAGAAGGTCATGGTTTTGTTGGAGGTTTCTTAAAAGGGTTCCAAGAAGAATTATAATCTTGCCAGTCACGTTGTTTCTGCGCTTCTTTACTTGCCCAATCACGTTGCTTTTGGGCTTCACGGCTCGTAGCTTCACGAGTTTTCTCATTTTCAAACGACTTATGTCGTCTCTCGAGATGAGCATTAATGAGATATCCGATACCGGTCCCGCCACCGATTATAAGAGAAGCACGACCTGTGGCAGTCATCGCGGTTTTCCCGATAAGGATTGCACTGTATCCCGCACTCTTATAAAAAATCTCTATCATAGAACTCCTTTCTTTGGTTAGAAATGGAATAACCTGGTCGAAAAGATTAGTCGTACCACTTAGCGCATACGAACTAATTAACGATCCTAAGCTATCTATTGCAATAAGGTAGACTCCCATCCAAAGAAACAAAAATGTAATTGATGTAATCCCATATTGCGGTAGAACCTTCACATAAAGGTTCGCGTGAGCCAATAAAGCCATTATAGGTATAAAGTATGGTGTCTCCTTTAAAAAAAATGATCTTACAAATAAAATCCAAGAAGCATAAACGGTTATCAAATACTTAAAACCTAAACTGAGAACAAATGTTATTTTTACTATGTTTTTCTGACTACTTGGGTAACCCTGAGTAGCTTTGGGAGTAGTGCTGGATACGGGGACACCACCTCCAACATCCTCCGGAGGTGTCTTTTTCGAGTTCTTTTTATATACATAATAAACCCCATAACCTACAAGAATAGCTGCTCCAATACCTGCTCCAATTGCAAGAATAATGATCATAAACTTTATTAGCTCAACTTGATTTACTAAGTAAGTAATTGATTCTTCCGTTAAATACCCTTCGGCAAGGCCTTTTTGTATAGCAAGTTCTATTTCGTGTAAAGATGCTCTAGTTACCTTTTGTATACTGCTAACACTTTCACCCTGTGAAATCATTGAAATAATCAATAATAAATCTACTCTATAGATCCTACTATACTGAGGTACTTTTTGTCTAACAGGAAACTTTATTTTTAATTTGTCAAACAGTGCTATCATTTTATTCTTCTTGCATGATATATACATTTTATTCTTCTTGCATGATATATACATTTTATAATCTTGTGATTAGGAGTGAGATGATTTTTTACAAGCTTAAGACACAAGTTAGATGATGTGCCGGGTCACCGTAGTATATAATTACTACGAGCCCCAAATAATGAGTACTATTTAGTTTTCTATAGGTTTTCGTCATTATAAATCAATAATAAGAAAATGGTACTTTTAGACAATACCTAAGAAAGAACGTCGTACTAAACTATTTCGATCTTCACACCTCATTTTGAAGGAAGCCTTTTAAATATGCTATTGCATGGTGTAGGTATTGTTAAACCAAGAAACCTAATTCTGCTAACGCAAGATTGCTAAAGTTTGTTACGTAATCAGGTTTTTTAATAGCTTATATCCAGGATTTGGCATAAGTTACAAAAAAATAGCGAGGTTATGATCGTGGTGGACGAGTTCCAGATTTCCAGGTGTTCGTTATCACGTATGCGGGCCAAAAAAGATTAATTCAACCGGAAATATAACACGAAATCATCGCGTAGTAAATATGGTATAAGAATCCTCTTCGTAAATAGGTGTCTTAAACCGTGTAAACTTGGTAAGGCAATCGTCGTAAAGAAGTCAGAGGAGTTCTATAATAGTAAGGTTGTTATAAAAGAATTAAAAAGCGTTTATGGAAAACCTTAACTTCTTACATTAGATAATATATGAAATACGTCCAATAAAAACTTCGTTACATTTGAGTGTTATAGGCTTCATAAGCTAATTCAAATGTGCTTCGCAAAGGTAATAAGGCAGGTCATACCGTTTTATAACGAACTCTTTGTAATTCTTAAAAGACAGTAAATACTAAACAGCGACGCAAGGCATTACACATTATTTTTAATTGATAAAGCATCGTTATAGGTGCACTATTTTTACTTAAGACATATTAGTGTGCTGGAAAAGTGCATAATATCCTATATCAAATAGTCCAAAAGAGCTAATTTATGGTAACTAACTGGCTAAGACATGTTGTTTTAAAAAAGCTCGTCGTGCTAAGACATTAACTTATTACCTGAAGAGATATGTCTCTTGTAAATAAAAAGGTGATGTGGTAATATATTAAAGAGTTAAATGAAGAAGGAATAGAGAAAAATATTTCACCAGATTCCTACGTGTAAACGACATGTAATATCCGATCAAAGACTCTAATAATAACAAGGTATTTTGACGCGTATTACGAACATGTTCGTAAGAAACGTTTTAAAAGAATGGGACACGGACATCAGTTTCATTACACGTATTTGAAAAGACATAAAGCACGCCTTGGAAAAAAATGAAAACTATTCAGAAGCGAAAAGGGGACACAAAATACAAAACAAGAACTGATTTTATAAAACAATCTCTGAAGACTTATAAGGAAAGATATATCGAAAAAAAGAAAACGTATTTTGAGACGAAAAAGAATAATCCTAAAAAACGATGAATGCCTCTCTTATAAATAACTTTAAGTATTCTACGCATTCAGACAAGTTAACTTCTATTATAAACGAAGCTCTTTAATTAAACGTTAAACTATAGACTACCAAGTAAAGGAGGTGTATATCTGGACGTATTATACTCCACGTGAGGTAATTTAAATAGGCGTGTATACGATATCTTGATTTAAACGCCTATTACTTCAATGCAAAAAGGTTTACTGTGCGTACTGTATATAGTGTAACCATTCAGGAGAACTGGTCTTATTTGTTATCAATAGGTCTGTTTACTATATCTTAAAACAACCAAAATTTCTATAGGGGATGCTATTATAATATGGCTATGGCACTGTGTTTTATGGTGA
>Ga0210388_10001336_pt1 | contig 19392 bp, 21 predicted proteins | sample IncBWC19OmetaG_FD_155485 | JGI IMG/M metagenome (GOLD analysis project Ga0210388, IMG submission 155485) | Forest soil microbial communities from Barre Woods Harvard Forest LTER site, Petersham, Massachusetts, United States - Inc-BW-C-19-O ... | reverse complement strand
GGTATTCCGCAGTTGGCCAGCCCTCTTTGCAACGGCGGCCGCGATGTGGCTGCTCTTGCAGGGGCCAGTGTCGCGCACCCCGTCGTTGGTGCAGAAGGGATGCCGGTTTGTCATGGTCTTCTTCACCTATACCGGGTTCCTATATCTGTTGAAGTGGAATCCGTTCTGGAAATCGATGCTGTGGTTGGGTTTCGAGGATCGAAACAAGACGGAAGGTTTGCTGATACTCGTGTCCACCTTGATCTGGCTCGTGGCTACATTGCGAACCCTCTTTAGAGGGTTTCGGTTGCCGGTTCTGTTCGGTTCTAGAGCGCTGACCGGTCGCGCCCCGCGAAAAGAAGAGGGCCGATCCAGCTTCTCGCTGAAAAGTCTGGCCATTTTCTACTATTTTTTCACCCGCAAGTAGTCTTAAGAATGTCCCGGCGGTAGACGAATTAGGCTCCCCATAGATTATGAGAATCCGCCGGCGGTTTTCTTCGCGCAACCGTCCGCATCATTTCCCTGACATCCAGCACCGTCAGAGTCGCATCCGTTTGCGCGACTCTTCGAATCGGGCTATGTTTCTCCCAGCCTCATATCGGGGCGGAAAGGAGTAGCTAATCCCGATGACGCACAATTCTCGGCGGCAGAGGTTGACGGTTGCCGTTGTCCTTGGGTTGTTCATCCTGGTGACACAGGCAGGTTTGATGGCTCAAAACCTCGGAACGGCCCCGCAGGTAAACGTGGCAGTCCAAGGGCAACAGGGCACACAGCCTGAAGGCACATTCCTGAACCTGATCAACTGGATTGGCAACGTGATCGCGCCCGTCGGCGCCGGCGGCGCAGCACTCATGGCCATTGGAGCATTTGCCATGGGCCGTGGATTCGCCAAGTGGGTGTTCACGGCAATCGGACTCCTGATGGTCTCGGGTGTCACCCGATTGCTGGAGTACTGGATTGCCCAAGGCACCGCTGGAGTCACTTAAACCTACGTTGCGGGCAGGCGCGGCGGGGAGGCCCGGCGCCTGCCCCTTTTTTCTCTCGGAATTGAATATGGCACCTCCACAACTGATATCGGATTTCACGCAGTTGATGCTGCTCCTCGCGCCGTCGGCAGCGATTATCTGTCTTGTGTTGGCGGGCCTCAGCCTGCGCCAGGGATCCATTCCCGACGCACTGATCGGAGGAAATTTCGCGAAGTGGATGTTCTGGGCCGTGGTGTTCCTAACGCTGCCGCAACTCATCAGTTGGTTTCCCTCGTTCGGAGTGCCCGCCTCACTACCAAATGGCGGCATCGCCACCGGATGGATGGCGAACCTTCAGAGCGACGTTGCCAACTTCGTGCAGAACTTCGTTATGAAAAGGCTGGCGCTTACATTTGCAGCTTTCTTTGTACTGCGAGCGATTCTTGACACGATTCAAGGGGGACATCCGCTCCCGTCGATTCTCGCCGCCATGTTCTTACTCGCGATTCAAACGACCATCACGTTGATTCAAAGCTACAACAGCGGTACGTCATACGCGACGGCTGATGTGCTCGACAGTTTGTGGAACTACACCGCGGGGACCATCTGTCCGATTGCAGCAGGACTGGCCATCGTTGGAGCGATTTGGAATTTCGTGGCCCGCCGGCCCGTGCTGCCGCTAGTTGGAGCAACTCTCGGTCTTTTGACTGTCTCGGCGCTTTGGAAGCTGGTTACCGCGATGATGTAGCGGTCGAGTGGATATATGTCTTTCTACAACGGAATCTTGAACCTGACCAACTGGACTGGCAACGTCATCATGCCGACGCTTGGGGGCTTGTTTATCGCGTTTGCCGTGATTCAGTTTGCACGCGGATATCATCACCTGTACTCGACGTGGGCCTATGGCGGACTCATGTGCCTTATGGTCTCCGGCCTACTGCGGATGTTTGAGAAGTTTGCCGGCCAGGTCGGCTGGAACAACCCGGACCTTTTCTGGAACTCGCTGCTGAATCTTGTCGACTGGTTTGCGAACGTAATTCTGCCGGTATACGCAGGAATGCATGTTGCCGTCGGAGCGATCAAATTTGCCGGGCTTTGTGAACGTCAGGTCCATCATCAGTTCAACGAATCGAGGCACTTCATGGGCGCGATCTTATGTCTGCTCGCGTCAGGACTACTTCGGTTGGGTGAGTTCTTCGTGATGCGAGGAACACCTGGCGTGAGATAGGAGCTACGACCGACTGCCTAAGAGGGTGGACACTATGGCGCTTACTGTAACATCGGTTCCCCGAAATCTCGCGACGAAGGTGACCTTCCTGTGCCTGGAATTTGAGGACCTTTTCATCCTTCTCGGTCTTGCAGTCGTGATGAACGTGTTCGGACGCTTCCTCCAGAGAGAGATTTTTGGAATCCCACTGAACGTTTTCCTGCAGTATGTCGTACCGGTACTTGGCATTCCAGTCCTCATCTTGTTCAAGTACGGCAAACCCCGGGGCTACCTGCAGGATTGGTTGCTTTTTCACATGCGCCCGCATGTGTACTGCGCACTCGAGCCCGACTCGCAACAGCCGCTGGAATACCTCAAGGCCGAGGAGTCATAAAGATGCCACTCACGCTTCGACAATGGGAAGATTCATTGCGTCAGCCGGCGCTGTGCGAGTTGCTGCCAGTTCGGGATTACCTGGACGGCTGCATCATCCGGACCAATGGCAGTTTTGTTGCCGGTTACGAGGCGGTCGGTCTCAACACGTTCTTTCATTCCGACGAAACGCGTAATCGAACCAAAGAAACCCTGGAGGCGCTGGTGAGGGCCTTGCCCGAGCGGTCCATGCGGCTGCAAGTTCGATACGAAGTGACGGAAGGACATGGCGATCTGACCGAGCGCTACGTTAGGGAGCAACGCATTGAAAACCCCGTTCTTCAGGCGCTCGATCGGGAGCGGCTCCAATTATGGAACGGCCGCGAGGAGGAAGGACATTACTTGCGGCGCCGATTACATCTGTACTTCATCTGGAATCCCGATGTTCACCACGACAGCCCGGATTTCGAATGGCGCAAAACCCGTCGAGCGGCGAGCAGATGGAGCCTCTCGGCCAACAAGTGCATCCAGCGAACGCATCGGGAGCATGAGGACCTTCTGTCGGAGTTTGAAAGCCTGATGGCAGGTGCGCAAGCGACACTCGATGCCACGGGAATGCAATCCAGGCGCTTGGCGGATCAAGAAATGTTCCTGGAGATCAAGCGCGCGCTGAACCCGACGACGATCGACAGCCGGCCCAATAAGCAAGGACTGGCATTTCAGAGCGCCAGAGCTCAGATTGCGAACGTCAACATAGAAGACGAGCAGGACGACCATCTCAAAGTCGGCGGTCTGCTAAACGCGTGGGTCAGCCTGAAAGAGTTGCCCGACGCGACATTCCCAGGAATCGCGCGGGAGTTGGTAGCCCAGGAGTTTCCGCTGGTGATCAGCGCGGAGATCGCGATTCCGGACCAAAGCAAGATCATGAGGTCCTACAAACGCCGCCTGCTCCGGATGCAGGCCGCGCAGAGAGACATCCATGGTGGTTTCAAGATCAACGTTGAGGCGCAAATTGCCCAAGAGCAACTGATCCAGACGCTGCAAGACGTGGTTTCGAGTTCATTGAAAGTGTGCCACCTCAGTGTGATCGTAGGGCTACGAACATCGCGCCCGATCCGCAATTCGAAAGATCGAGAGGAAGCGGAACGGATACTGGCGGATCGCCGCCAGAGGGTTCTTCATGCCATCACGCGAATGAACGGCGCGCGAGGTATCCCCGAGACGCTCGCACAAAAGAGGATCTTCATCGGGACGCTTCCTGGGATGGCGGAAGAGACCAAGCGCGAGCAGGAGTGTCTCACGCTGCACGCGGCAGATCTGCTGCCTGTTGAAGTCCCCTGGCAAGGCCTGAGTTACCCCGTCATTCTCCTTGAGACGCCTTCGCGCCAAATGGTGCCATTCTCGCCATTCGATCCGAGCTTGGGTGACTCCAACATGCTGATCATGGCTAAAAGTGGCGGTGGCAAAACTTTCATGGCTCAGCTGTTGCTTCTGATGCTGGGGCGAATTAATGCGCAGATCTCCATTCTGGAACGCGGAGACTCCTACAGGCCGCTGGTGGAACTCATGGGTGGCCGTGTGATCGAAGTGAACCTCGATGGGAACGAAACGCTGAACCCGTGGGACCTGCCCGAAGGCGATAAGACACCATCGAAGGAGAAAGTTGCATTTTTGAAGAATCTCACGCGCCATATGATCGGTGATGCCCCTGGCTCGGATGCCACCCTTGTTGACAACGTCATCAGCGAGGCGATTGGACGAACCTACAAACGAGTTGGACTCCGCTACGCCAATCCGGTTCCGACCTTCTCTGACCTGCGGGACGAACTCGCTCAATGGCAGGACGAAGAAAAAATGCAGCGCGCCATCGACGAAGCGAAACTCGCCGCAGTCAAACTACGCACGTGGACGGACAAGGGCATTTATAGCCGGCTGTTCGACCGGCACACCAATATCCGCACAGATAACAACTGGCTGTTCTTCAATGTAGAGGGACTGAGTTCGGATTCTCATCTCGAAACAGCGATGAGCATGCTGATCGCCAACGCAATGGCGGAGCGGGCGTCGGGCAAGAGCGGTCAACCGAGCGTGACCGTACTCGATGAGTGCTGGTCGTTGCTCGATTCGCCCGTCCTGGCGCCAGAGGTCGTTCAGTTGTTCCGAACGGCTCGCAAGCGGAATTCAAGTGTCTGGGGCATCTCGCAGACGCTCGAGGATTTCGTCGGAACAGCAACTCAGCCGCGGCCTCACGGTCCTGGAATTGTGAAGAACTCGCACACCAAGCTGATCGGGCAGCAACCCGGCGACCTGAGTGTATTGGAGAACCAACTCCATCTGAATGAGGTCACTCTTTCGGCGATCAAACGCTTCAGCTCGCCGTTGAAAGGACGCTATGCGGAAATGCTGCTTGTCATCGGCGAGAAGTCGGAGACAACCCAAACGGTTCGCCTCGTTCCCACCTCTGTCGACTATTGGATCTGCACAACCTATCCGCGCGAACGTGCCTACCGGGCTTGGCAGTTAAGGCAAGATCGGGACCAGTCTTTGCTTGAATGCTACGAGGAACTGGCACGTAAGTTTCCACAGGGGCTCGCTGGCCTGCCACAGCTGCCCGAAGAGCTGTCCGGCGCGGTCCATGCGACTGCGTCTGAGCGTGACTAGGAGATTCTGATGTTAATTCTCACGGCATTGTTCAGCGGTTTGATGCTCCTGAATGTCGGTAGGCGACGACGCGTCGTCGCAGTCCTGCTGATTGGCTGTGTTGCGATTCTCGGAGTGTCGCCGCCGCCGGCGCAGGCACAGCTCCCCTTCTGCCTCCCGTGCGTGATTCAGGCAGTGCTCACCACGATCACGGTGACGATCGGAGGCTGGCTGACTCAGATCAACGGCGTATTGGGAAAGCTTTTCTCGCTCTTCACGCAGACCGTGTGGCCGCTCGCAAAGACTAACCTGGCGAAGTCGCAGATCCAATCCATCATCACGCGGTTTCTTGGTGTGATCCAGTCGATGATGTCCATCAATCCGCATACCGCTACACTGCCGAACCCCGTCTCATTGGAGAGCATCATTCGGAACCGAAGCACCGCTGATATTACTTCGGTTCCACAAGCTTACGCGCAAACTTTCCGACCAGTGCCACAACCGGGGAATATCGCCCCTCAGGACCGGGATCTGATCGACATGGACGATGCGATGGCGCAAGACAACCTAATGATGCTAAAGGAGTCCGACCAGTCCCAAGACCTCCAACTGCAATTGGCCAATCAAATCGAGAGTCTGATCGGAAATCCCGACATCAACATCTCGGCCCCGGGTGGTGCGCCAATCATTACTGCGGCAGCCGTCGCCGGCCAGATCCAGAGTCAGGCGGTCACACAGAGGATGTTAGCCGCTATGTTGCGGCAAGAGGCGGCACGCCTGGCACATGACAACGCGATCCGCAAGCGCAATGCGGCCTACGCTGGTCAGCTCCAGACAGATATGACTAACATTCTCCAGCACAGATGAAAGGGAAGGAAATGCAACACCGAATTAGGAAATGGATGAATGGCGCGAAAACAGGAGTCGCCAAAACATGCCGATGGAGCTGCCGTCACGCGATCCTGCTGGCGTTGGTGTTGCTATTGAGCACCATAGTTGTGCCGCGGAAGGTTCAAGGACAGCCAAGTCCTTGCTGTGCACTCTTGGCAGAGGGTCTGGGAACGATCAACATCACCCTTGGCAGCGTGATTGGCGCCGGCTTGCAGGCAATCAACGTGATCCTAAACAATACCAATACCTTTTTGCAGACCAATGTCTGGCCACAGAAAGCGATCGCGCAAGCTCTCGGGATGGCGGGACAAGTTGGGGGGCTCTACGCGCAGATCGCTCGAATTCTGCAGATCCCAATAGCCACGGCGACGCTGCCAAATCCGAAGCAACTCGAGACTATCCTTATGTCCGGAATGTCCGGAAGCGCGGGCCAGATCTCGAATGCGAGCGGTAGCTATGCCGCTGTGTACAAGGTGGTGCCCACTCCCCAAAGCGCATCGCCGGCGGTCCGTGACCTGATCGACATGACTGACGCGGTCGCACAAGACGCCATGCAGCGCGCAATTGCGATCGATGCTATTGCAACCCAGGAACTCTCCGCAGCGGATCAAATTAACGCCAACATTCTGACGGCGGCGCCTGGCACTGCACCGATGATTGAGGCGGAGGCTGATGCCTGGCTGGTTCGAGCAAACGCCTACACCCAGTCCGCCTTGTCGGATCTTATGCGGGTGAGGGCGATCGACCTCGCTGATAGCGGCGCGCACCTGAAGCTGGGAAGCGGATGGGCGGCAGTGACGCAGCAAAACATTAATTCGACGTTGCAGCACAAATAGCCATGTTCTATTTTCAACAGCTTTTCAACACGGCGATGGGCGGGATCGACGCGGGCGGCGCAACCGCAGCGGCCGTCCAGGTCGCTGATTACGTTCTATTGGCTAGTCTCTTGTTCGGAGTCTATGAGGCTTGGGCGCGGGGCGGAGACACTCGAGCCCTGGGAGCCGCGGCCATGCGCTATTTCGTGATTGGCCTTGTGATGCTCAACTACGGGACGGCATTTCGTGGCGTCAACGGCATGTTCAACAATGTTGCAAACTTCATCGATAACAGTACTGCCGGCGGCGGGGATGTCTTCGCTAACTGGATGGGAGATCTTTCCACCTACTGGAACAACAATAACGGCATGCAGGCGCTATGGGGAATGATTACCGGAGCGTTTTCGGGGCTGCTCGAATCCCTGCTTCTTCTGATCGGATACATCTTGTTCCCGATCGCGTACGCGCTATTTTCACTTTTCTATACGCTATACGGATCGATCCTGTATGTGGTCGGCCCGTTGGTGCTGGCGCTATATCCCGCATTCGGTTTCGGGGTGCTGGCGAGAAAATATCTCGTGAACCTGATGATCTTCAACGCCTGGGGGTTGCTGTACTCGATCTTCGGAGCGCTGATGGCCGCAATCAACATGAACTCGGTGAGCAGTGTGCTCAACAGCGGGAACTTCATCGGCGCTTTCAACGGCGTCACGGGTTCTCTATTGCTCGGTCTCGCCAGCATTCTTCTGTCGCTCTGTATCGCTTTGATCCCGTTTCTGGCGAGGCGGATCGTAGAAGGAGACGTTGGGCAAACCATGATTTCCGTGATCAGCACATCGGTGATTGCGGCCAGAACCGCTGGGTCTTTGTTCAAGGGTGGAGGTGGTAGGGGCGGTGGCGGTGGAGGCGCCGCAGCGTGATGGCGCAGGAGTCGCGGATTGGAGGCGGAGATGACGACTGAAAACAGTGGGCAGAAAGCGCCGGAGCGAACCCGCTATACGCGGTACTACGAACACGACGGGATGCTGCGCGCGTACGCTAATCGCGCGATGGCCCTCGCAATGGTGTTTGGCGTCATTGCATTGAGCTCCTTCGCGTTCGCGGTCTATGTGCGTTTGCAACCCCCGACTGTGATCCGCGTGGATAGTGAGGGCGAGGCCATGATCGTGGGGGGCACTCCAGTTCCTGGCCATAGTCGCGGGTTGACTTTTGTAGCTTCAGCGGCGGAGTCAGCCCCTACAGAAGTTGAGGCGAAAGCGGTAGTCCGGCGGTTTCTCGATCATTACTTGAACTACACGCCGGCGACCGTCGATCGGCAGATGGCTGATGCGCTGAATATGATGACCGGGAATTTCAAGGCTCTGGTACTCGCCCGTCTCCGGGAAGACGACACCATCAGTAAGATTGAAGACGACCACATCGTCACAAACTTCACCATCCGCACGATCACTGCCGTGCAGGGATCGCCTCTCACCTTCACTGCCTTCGGGGTGAAAGAGATTCACAGGCTGAAAAACAAGCAGGAGACGACCGACCAGATCGTCGGCAGATACAACGTCCGGCTGGCGCTCGACCGGCGAACCGAGTACAACCCCAGCGGCCTGCTGGTGGCTGACTACTGGGAGCAGCAGATGGTGGGGGACAAGAATACCGGCCTCTCGCAGCCGGATCAACTGTCGCGTGAGGCGACGAGCCAGAACCAGTAGAAAAACAGACGTGAAAGGAGTGTCGGCGGTGCTTCATCCAAAAAGAGTGAACGGTGAGCGCGAGAACGCCGCCATGTCAGGACTTCGAAGATTCGGGGAGCTCGATCAGCTCGACTGTCTCACGATCCTTGTTGCGGTTCTCCTCGGAACGGTCGCCAAACAACACCATTTATTGGGCCTTCCCGATTGGTTTCTGGAATGGGTTTCGCCATTCCTAGTGATGGTTGCCGCGTATAAAACACGCCAGAAGATCACTGAGTCGATCGAAATCCGGCGGATCCGAGGTGCTCGAAGAATAGAGAGGTAGATATGCGTTCATTGATTCCTTCCACCTATGACCGCGCCGACGTCCTTATGAGCGCCGGCTGTAGCACTTTTGTCAGTGCCGCTCTGGTGCTTGTGATTCCACGAGTTGGGATAGTTCTGCTGGAGATCCTGTTGGGGCTATTCTTCATCGGCTGCGCAGTCGCAGCCCGTTCCCGCCTTCGCGGGAGGTCGGGAGCAAGGGAGGCAGCCGAGGACACGGGCAGCGGCCAGGCAAGAACCAGGTGGTTTGATCGGTATGACTTTCTCCTGATTGCCGCGGTCGTCGTGATCTACAGCTGCTTCTCTGGACTGCTGCGGAAGACTGGCTTGTCGATCGGCACCGTGGGTATCCTGCCGCTCGTTCTCGTTGCCGCAGGAATTCTGTTGAAACCACGGCTGCTTCAATTCGCGGGAACGCGTCTCAAGAAACGCGTGGCTGACGCAGCACCGGAACGGGAGACTGTGACTGGAGCCGGGCGGGCGTCTCGTGACTGAGTAGCAAGGGTTCGTAGGAAAGGAAGACAGTGAGCTATGCCAGCGAACGGAACTGAAACCACCACAGAATCGAAGATTTCTCAATCCCCCGCCAGTGATGGCAGGAGCGGGCGTGCTGTCGCCGAGGGCAAGCCGGCCGTCGCAAAAGGTCCGATCACACGGCGCAGACGCAATCGCGAAGAGGGCCCAAAGACAAACGGCGAAGAGCGATTCTTCCTGGCCGGCGCGAATCGCAACGGGGACACCCCCGCGCTCGGCCGCGAATGCGCCTCCGAAGCTGAAGCCATTATTGATGCGTTTCGCGAAAGGACGAACTTTTACAGAGTTTCTGAGTTTCAGACCCGCGCGGATGTCGGAGCATCCGGGGAACCGGTCTTACGGAAGGAGGCGTTGAAGAAAAATAATCCGGCTTCTTAAACAAAGGAAACTTCGGTTTCCTTGAAGCACCCAGACTTTCTGGGACTCTGCTGTTCCGCAGGGGATAGCACAACTTCACTTGCAGTCAAAAAGGAGAAGTCGAATGCCAGAAAAGAATCAGATCGTCGTGGTCTTGATCGTGGCGCTCGTTCTCGGAGCGTTCATCGACCGGGCTACGGCCCTGAAGATAGTCGTTGGAGTGGCTCTGCTGTGGTCGTTGCAGAACCAGTCGGCGATTGTCGAGTGTATCCGAAAGCTATTCTCGCACCTGCGAGGAGGGCTTTTGGTTCGGGAGTACCGCGGAGACCTGCGGAAAGATCGCAGGGCTGCGTAGGGTTGTTTTGAATTTGGCAAGGTTGGTTCGTCTCGAACGGCCCATACCCACCAAACACTAGGACCGCATCAGCAAGTGGTCGGGCTCTTCGGGGCCAGGCCGAGAACGTTCCCGTTTTCGGCAGGGTCGAAGAGGAGCGCGGCTCCTTTTTCTGCTCTGCCATAACACAAACAGAACAGAAACAAGGAGAACTTCGATGCTTAACACAATGAACCACGCGGCAGACATACTGCGCGTGAAACAGATCGCAATCGATGAGGAAGGCAACGTGATGAAGCGATTCCCCCGGATTGATTCAGAAGGGCAGCTGAAGAATACACTGCTCTTTGCGATTCACCCGGAGATTTGTGTCCTCTCGATGCAAGTGCCGAGCGGCCTCTTGGATGCATACGAGCAGGCAAGGATCAGCCAAGTCCTGATGCGTGTGCGCTACGAAGGCCGGGAGTATTGTCTCATCGGCGCCAGCGGTTCAGCCAAAGATGGAAAGTTCTATGCCGTCGATGCTGAACATGAGAAGTTGATCGCGGAGCGGTTCCAGAAGTGGCCGCAAGCCGCCATCACGTACTTCGGCATTCTGGTTTCTGACTGCAAGGTCGTGATCCAGGAGCCGGAGGTGAATGTGCTGGTGGTAGAGGATCACGCGCTGGGAACCAACGATTGCCGTGGATGGATCTCAGAAAGGCTCTTCCGCAAGCTCAACTTGCCGGATCACCGCTTTTGCCAGTTTCGCCTCGCATTCGAACGGACCCAGGCAAAAGGCTCCTTCAAGGTCATGCATGATGACGTCGCCGATCTCTTGGGGGCTGACATCATTCTTCCGGAAAGCTCGATCAAGCCGAAGCTCGAACTGGGTTTCCTCGATGGCTGCCAGAAGTGGCTCGCCGGCCTCGAGAGTGGAATCCAGGGGGTGCGGTTCCGATCCTCGATCGTATTGGGGATTCGGGACTATTCTCGCGAACTTCAGTTCAAATCGAGCTATACACTGACCGAACATGCGCCTTTGGATTCACTCAGGACCGAGATCATCCCTCGCGCTCTTGAAGAAGTCCGCGGCGTTGTATCCTCCGCCCTGTCCGGCGACTACCACAATCTTCTCGAAGCGCTAGGGACGTCTACGGCACAGCAAAGGGTCGAGGATTCCGAAGACGAGGAATTCACTTCCTACGAACATAGTATCGTCGAGGCGGTTCTCAAAGCGGACGGCAGCGGCACACTGGTCAGACACCCTTTCATCAACAACAAGCTGCAACAGTTGCTGGCGAAGTGGGCATTCAAGGTTTCGACCGGCGGTGGGTTTCGGATGCCGGCCTTCGCGCTGGCAGACGACGGATATCTGTTCGTTCATAACCGGCAGGTGTTTGCAGGCTCCGACTGGATTCCGGAAGGCGCGGCGATCAGCTCCCTCTCAACTACGCGGGGGCTCGTGATCCGCTACCCCATCCGGATGAAAGAAGACCTCTTGCCCGTCCAGATGCTGTCGTTCGAAGAAACGGCTCAACTCTTAGAGCAGGTCCTTCGCAAGACCGGCTGCAAGCTGACCACAACGCAGATTCCCGACCTGGTCGAACGCCAGCTCCGTCTCGATGGTACGTTCTTGCTCCATTCGAAGACCGCGGAACGGAATGGCGGCGATTTCGATTTCGACCTGGTTGCCGTCCTTCAAGACTCTGAATTCCCGCGCTTCGTCAAAAGTCGTTTTGAAATGAGCGACGGGTATCAGAAGAAGAAGGACAAGAAGACCAAACTGAAGTCGCCTTGGTGGAACTTAGCGGATGTCGCCATGAAAGCTCGTGGCAATCAGATCGGCAGGATCACGAACCTGATCAGCGATTGCATCGCGGCCGGACGGAGCGACTACGCTTACGAACTGGTGGATCAGTTGCAAAACGCTCTGGACTCACTGAAGCACAACGTCCAGGTGGACCAGGAAGTGATTGGCCGAATACGCAATGAGGTCCCCAAGGCAGCATGGCTTGCGACGAAAGAAGCCCGGCGCATCTCCGCCATGCCAATGGAAGTATCCATCGGCAGCGCGGATATCGTAGGGCAGCTTTATAACCACGTCCGCAAAGAGATCGGCATTCTCTTCGAGGAGACCCTTCCGCTGCGTGATTTCGGCGGAATGATCCGGGGAGAGACGTTTGACCGCAAGATGTACAAGGAGTGCCGGAATATCAACAAGACCTTCGGCATTCTTGTCCGTGATCTCACGAAGCGAACCGAAAGGCACCAGGCTGCCGTTACCGAAGCGCAAGCGAGGTTCGAGGCCGTAAAAGATCACAAAAACGCTGACGTTCGCAAGAAAGCTTCGAAGCTTCTCTCCCGGGCCAAGTCCGCTCTCCGCGCAAACGAAGAGCGCTGCCGGGAAGAGATGAAGGACTTCCACCGATTCCTCGCCGAATGGGGGAGCGGAAAACGGGAAAACCGGAGAGGCTGGTGTCAGGCTCTACATTCGATAGCGACAGCATCGCGAAACGACAAGGCAACCGGCGCCATCGTCTTTCACGCCTTCCCGCAGGAAACCCTCGACAAACTGATCGAAGAAACTGGCGGACATCCCATTCAACTTCATCTCCCGGAGATGCCCGACTCCGAGATTGTGTTCGACGATTCTGGGAATGTATACCGGGTCGAGCGAATCCAGCTCGGGGGAGGCCTAACCCAGGAGCGGCGCATCTTTCTGTTCCAGATCACGGAACACGGAAACATCATTCTCGATGGCGTGCGCGTCGATTCTGTCCAACCGTTCGCCATTCAGAGCGGATCGGGAGAGATCCGAGATGGCATGGTGACGTTTCAGAATCTGCCGCAACGTCCGACTGTTCGCAATGGCAGGCCGCCCGTTCTGCGTAGCCGGGAAGACCGGAGCAAGTTTCTGGCGGAATGCGAGGAGAAATTCGGTTCGAGTTTCGCGGTGTTCGTGGACGGTGATCCAGGGAGTATCCGGCAACTCAACACCGATCGCAAGAAGGAAGCGTTCCTTGAACACGCGCTTGTGCGTCCTTGGGAAGCACAGGCGTTTCAGGGAGCGCCCGTAGAGCAGTAAGCACGTCCCGGGGGCCACTCGAAAGAGGGCCCTCGGTTGTTCGAATGAAGACACGAGAGGAGATCAAGAACGTGAGACATCTTCTGATAGGAGCTCTGGCGCTGACACTGGCGGTACCCCCGACACCGGCGCAGAAAATTGACACGGAAACCGCATCGCGCGAGCATGTCGTGCGTGTGCAAACCGCAATGAACCATCTGACAGTTATCGAGGTAGGCGAACCTGTGACCACGGTCGCGGTCGGTTCGCCGCAGTCCTTCAAGGTTGAACGCCGAGAGAACAAGGTGTTCATCCAGCCTCTGCAGGAAAATGTCGCCACTAACCTATTTATATGGACGGCTTCCACGCGGCTGAACTATGAGCTTGTGCCCGCTATCAGCGACGCTGGTCAAATGGATTTTGCGATCGATTACCGTCAGCAGCAGCCGCAGACACAGGCTGCGCCGGCCAAGCCCTCCCAGCCGGCTGCCACAGTATCTTCCATACCAAGCGAAATGTTGCTGAACAGCACGCCAGTTCGACTAGTAGGCGTGGCGACGGCTCCTAAGGCGAACCTGGGTGTCCTTATCCGGGACGTCTATCGCCGCCAGGACGAGGTTTTCATCCGCTATTCCATCGAGAACCGTTCAAACCAGACGCTTCGTGCCGGCCGCCCGACTGTTGTATCTCTCAGTGGCCTGAAGTTCGATCAGTCGCTGTGGGGCTACCAGAACTCGCAACTGGGAATGGAATACACCACACGATTGAAAACAGTTGGCGCGCCGATTCCTGTCAAGATCACTCAGTGCGAGCCGGGAGTTGCGGAGGTAGCTCCCGGTCAGGCGCGCATGGGCGTGATGACGTTGCAGCTTCCAGCGGCGAACCCGGAGGCAACAAAGGCCCAACCCACCGTGCTCCAGATCCTAATTCCAGTCGACCGCGCCGGAAATCTGACCGCCACGCTCGTGCTGTAGATTCCTCGGAGTCCATGCCATGGCGATCGAGTATCAAACGGTTCCGCGGATGTATGAGCGATTGCAGGTAATGATTCGTCAACGCAAGGACACAGGTTTTCGCATGGCTGTCGCCGACACGACGCTCCAGCCTCGAAACCCGTTTGAGCAATCCACCAAACGGAGGCCCAAGATCGGTCTCGCCATGGCAGCCGGTCTCGTTCTCGTCGTCGCCACGATTTTTGTGTTCTTCAGTTTCCATCACGGGAGGTAGAACATGGAATCGAATGCCATCGAGACGGCAAGAGAGCGGTCAGCTGCTCAACGTGGAGAGCAGCAGTCTGAGGCGCTGCTGTTCTCCGATACCGGGCAATCGATCTGTTACTGGGGAGCTATGGTTCTATTGGCAGTTGCCAGCGCTTACCTCATCCATTCTCAATTCGCTCATCCTAGCGTGTACGCCCGGCCGGCGAGCGATCCCCTGGGAATAGTCACGCCTTCCTGGCTGATTCTCCCGCTAGCCCCGCTGGGAGCTGTCGGATCTTTAGGACATGCTTTATGGCAAGCGCTGCGTGGGAGGCAACGCTGGAAGTGGTTACTGGCATCCGCTGCCTTCGCTTTCGTTCTCGCAGCCGGCGAAGTCCTCGCAGCCTGCGCATAGACCCAAAGGCCTGACGGGCGGTTAACGGTTTGTCCCGGGCGAATTCACAATTCACCAATCCTTCGAGGTGTCCTTATGATGCAACCATCCGATCGTTCTCGCAGAAACGTTTCTGAGCCGGACGCACAACTTGCACTCGTGCTTCTTGTGCTGGTGGTGTTGGGTATCGGCTTGTACCTGATAGTCGCGCGGTACCACGTTCGCGGCGAGCAGCTGGTCGAAGCCGCGCTCTACTTCATGGTGATTGCAACAGCGGTAGTGGCGCCGCTCCTCAGGCGGTTCGCGACCAGAGGAACACAGAAAAAGCGGGCGCCATTCGTAGTCCCGGTTCGTAAGGATGAGCGCGCAATCGAAGAAGCATGGAAACAGAATGCCGTTCTGCTTGGATACGACATGGATGAGAGGCCCTGGATCTGGCCAGACGAGGTTCGGGTCATGCAGGGAATCGTTCTTGGGATGACCGGTTCAGGCAAGACCACCTTGCTCAAGAACATCATCACGCAAGATATCGCGCGTATCGTTGGACCGCCGGAAGACCGCCACCGGATTCCGATTGTCATTTTCGACGGGAAGGGGGATCTTGAGTTCTTTGAACAGCTGTTGCCGCACATCCACCGCGCGGGGCGGCTGCACCAGCTACGCCTGTTGAATCCTTCTCGCGCTGACCTATCCGTTCTGTACAACCCGTTCTTTACGCGCGATGACAACTACATGGCGCAGGTGAACATGATCTTCGGTTCGTTCAACCTGCATGACGAGTTTTTCGCCAAGCACCAACTCAACTACCTGGGGGACATCGTGCGCGTCCTCTTTTACACCGGAGCCCGTTACAACTTCTATGACGTCATCGTAATGCTGCTCGATGAACAGGTACTACACGAACAGATCGATAAGGCTACGCACCGGCTCGATCGTGACGCAACAGTGAGTGCCCAGCAGCGATTGAACTTCGAGATGAGCGTCAAGAATCTAATGCAGTCTCTTGAGGACCGCGAGCGAGTTCCCAAGATCCAAGGACTGATTAACGAATGCATGACGTTCCTGGACGATGAACTGTCCGCCGTCACTGGCCAGTACGACGATCTTCTGTCGGTCGAGGATGTGATCGACCAGGAACTAATTCTGTTTGTGAGTCTGAACGCGAACAAGAATACCGAGCCTGTTCGATCGCTAGGGAAAATGTTGCTCCAGAACATCCAGCTCACAGTCGGCAAGCGGTACGAGGACCAGGCGGACCGGCGGCGCCAGAACCGGCCGATCTTTTCCGTGGTCCTGGACGAGTTCGCACCGTTCGGTTATCGGAATTTTGCCCAGATCCTGCAAACGGCGCGGGGTACGAACACGGCGTTCCTGTTTTCGATGCAGAGCCTCCCGCAACTAATGCAGGTAGGGCGAGGATTTAAGGAAGAGGTCACGTCGGCGCCCAACACGACGATGACGCTCCGTACCCGGGACGAGGAGACTGCCGAGTACTTTATCAAGGCGTCGGCTGAGCAGGTCGTGACGCGACGCAGCATCCAAAAGGAACGTGGGCTATTTGGGTGGGGTCGATACGAAGAAACTGGACGTGCCACCGAGAGTGAGGATCGTGAAACTCGCTCCCAGGATGAGTCGATAAAGAACCTTCCCAAAGGACGAATGGAGATCCTGATGTCCGACGACACGCGGGGCACGTTGCACTCTTTAGTCCAGGTTCGGCCACCGGACGAAGTTGCTATCCCCGACTTTCAGCCGGTCATCTATCCGCGCTTGTTGCACTCGCGGGCGGAATCGAGCGGTGCCAATCTGAGGTTCAGGGATCCAGAACTGGCACGAAAGTACCGCGTCCCCAATCGATCCATGGGAGGTTATCGCAGATGAGAACGCAGGCTGTGTTGGTATCGATGGCTTTTGGAGTGTTGGCATACGGCCAGGGACAATCGGCTACGCCGGAGAAGCATCAACAGTCGAAAGCGCAGCACGGCCCCTATGAACGGCCATCCTCCGCACGGCCGTACGAAGGAAAGGACGACTTCTTTCATTTCGCGACAAAAGAGGTCAATCCTCATGACACGGACTGGGGGGCTTGGATCGAGCAGCGCCGCCAAGCGTTCTTGGAAGCCATGGCAGCGAACCCGTTCTTCTGGTACAGCGCGCTTACGACTGGACTGCTGATGACGCTCCTGGTTGCATTTGGGGTGCGGATCATGGACGAAAAGCGGAAACTATGGCATGCGGCCGAAATTCTAACGGACGTCTGGAACCAGGAACAATTCTCGCAATTCGTAGCTCAGACGGCAACTGAGAAATACAACCGGCACATGCTGGATTGCAACCGAGTGATTGAGGCGCAAGTGAGCGGACGCTCCAGTCCGGCAATGTTTGAAGCGAGTGACGCGAAGGAGCAACTAGAAAGATTGCGGGCCGAACGGGACAACCTCGACAGCGACAATAGGCGACTGAAAGCCGAGCTTGAGAAACACGACGGGATCATCCGGAATCTGTCAACCCGAGTGAAAGACCTCGAACCGCAACTGGACCAGAATGGGTCCGGCGTAAACCAAGTGGGCGGCTCAGAGACAGAACGTAAACTCATCGCAAAAGTCAATCAGTTGCGGCAGGAACTCGAAGCGGAGAAACAGAAGAACCGCTCGCTGAAAGGAGCGTAACGGTGCTGGTAACGGTGAAAGGGTTTGGGAGCATTTGGGAGCGTCGATTTGGGCAGGACGACACGGGTGCCAGACGCTTCGGCCAGGCTGCGTTCTACAACACGACTGGCGTCGTTGTGAACGGGACGGTTCGTTATCGCTGGCGGGTCGGTGGCAAGATCCGATTCAACGGCGCCGGTGGATTCACGCCCCTGGCCCCCCGCCATTCTCTCGACCATGTCTTTGAGTGCGACGAACCGGAAACCACCAGTGCAGGTTGGACACAGATTCTATTCAAGAGAAAGTTGCATCGCCCGGCGCGCCCAGACTTCTACTTGTTTGCGGTGACGAGGGAGTGGACGGGCCGGCTGAGCATTCCGTCCGAATCCTGGAAAGCTGACTCGGTCCAGGTTGTGGCGTTGAGCGAACAAGGCGAGCGGCAAGAAGGAATGTTGCTGATGCCGGCATACTCATGGATTCACACCGAGTTGGGAACGTTCTTTGTCGAACCGTCACAAGGCCGGCTCTGGTCGGCCGAGTTGCGTTTAGACAGAGTGGATTAGGCCATGCGTTACGAAAAAGGCTCGATCAGCATCAACCCGGCTCGAGACATACCGCTGCTGCAACAAGTCCTGCGATCCGGATTCATCACGGGTGTGCAGCTGTTCGAGTTTCTGCGGTTGGAAGATCTGGAGCGTTCCGAGCGGGCGTTTTATCATCGGCTTCAAAGGCTGGTAAATCATGGCTTGATCGAAAGGCAGAAGATGGTTATTCACAATCGTGGACCGGTATATACGGTTACAAGCAACGGAGCTTCGCTGCTGACCGACTTCGGAGAGGCGTTCGCCGGCAGGAAAGGAGTTGAAACCGCCAAGGACGGTTTCCTGCATTGGCTGGATATCAATGAGCTTCACTTGGCTTTGCTGAGAATGGGCTCGCTCGCTCAGTGGATACCGGCGTCCGAAATCTGCTCACAGAATGACCTCACAAACTTTCGGTATGCCAAAGACTACGATGCGGTCGTCTCGGTCCGATGGGAAGGATCGGAGTTCCAATTTGCGCTGGAGTACGAGCGAACCGCCAAAACTCCCGCCAGGTATCTCGGCATCTGTGACGCTCTCGAATCCGATATGCACATCAACGTCGTTCTCTACGCGGCCTCGAATTATCACCTCATGTGTTTCCTCAGAGATAACCTTCGTCCACGCAACAAGACGGTGTGCATCGGATTGATGAACGAACTGCGAGACGAGTTGTTAGCCGCGCGCGTAATGGTCGGGGGAAGCGTTCGGCCTCCGGTACCGCTTCACGAGATCCTCGTGGCACGCACCGCCGGCCGGAATCTTCCTTAAGCGCTCGCTTATTGGTCTGCCGTCCGATTAGGGTCCGTTTGCGGTTCACTCGCCCTTGTTTATGCAGTCGGTGCATAGTCTGTAGCTGCTTGAGAGGATAACCACTTCCAGGACGACTACCCTCCCCCGTCATCTCCCGATGCCGGGGTCGGGATGAATAAACCTCGGCAGTGGAATGTTGATTGCACGCCGGCGCGCGCTTCGCTATCGCTCGGCGCGCTACGTCGTGCAATTCGATCAGGCGCGCGGCGCGTTGCCGTCACGCTGGGCACGATTGTCAGCCGCAGTGGAATTGTAGAGTGGCATTCTTGGGTCCCCAGTGAAGCAGTTCCACGTTGGACAGCATTTGGGAGTCTTCCGTCCGGCGGCCACATGCCACGGTAGCAGAGCTGAATGGTCGGCTGGTTCCCCGCGAGATACGTGCAGACCCGCCAGTTGGGCGACAGACTGCAACATACGGATTAGCCACGGGAAGCTGCCGAGCGTTAGGTGGGAGTGTCGACCGTCCCATCGACTTGTCACGGTCGAAATGGCCCTCGCGCGACCATTACAATCAAAGCTATTCGGCATGTGACACGGGAGAACGAAGGAAACTATGGGGGCAAAACCGTCGCGGGAGCAAGTCATCCTCGTACACGGCTCCTTCG
>Ga0210388_10001335_pt1 | contig 19414 bp, 17 predicted proteins | sample IncBWC19OmetaG_FD_155485 | JGI IMG/M metagenome (GOLD analysis project Ga0210388, IMG submission 155485) | Forest soil microbial communities from Barre Woods Harvard Forest LTER site, Petersham, Massachusetts, United States - Inc-BW-C-19-O ... | reverse complement strand
GCCAAGAAATATATTCTGCCCGACCACTTGATTTGGGTGGTCGTGGGAGATATGAGCAAAGTGGAAGCCGGGGTTCGAGAACTCAACCTGGGTGAAGTCCACAAAATTGACGCCGACGGCAATCCAGTGCATTGAAACCGGGCGCCAAAGCAGGGTCTTACAAGTTGAAATAAATAATAATGATGAGCCAGAGCGCCGTCAGGCGTCACAGCTACGCGCACGCGCTTTCTCCATGCCGACGGCGGTGTCTGCCCATTCTGTTGGCATTTCTGGTGCTTGGTTTCAGCGGCCGGGGGCAAACGGCTTCTACGACAGCCCCAGGAGGTCCTGCTCAGGACTACCTGGTTTACGTGGTCTGCGAATCCGCCGACAAGATTGTGCTCATTCGCTTTGGCCCGGGTGGTGCGCGGATTGAGAGCCAGACGCGCACCGGCCTGATGCCGACCGACATCAATGGCCCGCACGGAATCGCAGTTTCTCCCGACAAACAATATTTCTACGTTTCCCAAGGCCACGGACGGCCGGAAGGATTGGTGTGGAAGTACCACGCGGGCGACAACGCGGTGATCAAGTACACCAGTCTTGGGCTGTTTCCGGCAACTACCGACATTACTCCTGACGGCAACTTTATTTATGTGGCCAACGCCAATTTTCACGGCGACATGGTTCCATCGTCCATCTCGGTCGTGGCCACCGATCAGATGATTGAAGTCAAACGCATTCCCACCTGCACCATGCCTCACGGCTCGCGTCTGAATCACGCCGGCACAAAACATTATTCGGTTTGCATGATGGACGACATGCTGGTCGAGATCGACACCGGCAAGTTTGCCGTTGACCGATATTTCATGTTGGCGCAGGGCAAAGAAATGGGCATGAAGGGCGCGCCGGAGTTTCCGCAGTCAATGGGCGATCACAAGGCGATGGATCACAAGCCGTCGTGCACTCCGACTTGGGCGCAGCCCTCGAATGATGGATCAGTCGTTTATGTGGCCTGCAATTCATCGAACGAAATCGTTGCCGTCAATACCAACACCTGGACCCTGGAGCGCCGCTTCCCTGCCGGTACCGGCGTATACAATCTGGCGATGACTAAGGATGGACGCTTGATCGCCACGAATAAACGCGGACAGTCCGTATCCGTCTTCGATCCAGTGACGGGGCATGAACTGGTGAAAATTCCGACGCAGAGAAAAATTGTGCACGGCGCGGTCGTTTCGCCGGACGATCGCTACGCTTTTATTTCAGTCGAAGGAGTTGGCTCCGAACCGGGCACGGTAGAAGTGATCGACCTTAGCAGTTTGAAAACCGTTGCCACAGTCGACGTCGGGCCACAGGCCGCCGGCATTGATTTCTGGAAGATGGAACCGAGCAAACCGTAATCCACAAGACAATATCTGTTGCCACGGCGGAGGGCGAATGTTCAATCAGCGCGCAGTTGTACTGGCGGTTGCGGGTGCATTTTTTTGCTTCGGAACTGCCGTGTGGTCGCAGAATGCGGCGCCGGCCGGGCAGGAGGCGGCGACGACTTCGGTGGCTCCCGCGAGCGTCGAGATCACTCCCAACCCGCTCGACGTTCACGTCGGAGAAAAAGTGAAGTTCAGCGCTGCAGCCAAAGACGCTGCGGGCAACACGATCGACGCGAAGCCTTCGGTGTGGTTTGCCGCACCTTTCGATCTGGCCGGCGCAGAAGAGTCGGGCGAAGTCACCTTCCATGCGCCGGGAGTGGTGACGGTGGGTGCGGTGATCGCAGGGAAGACCGGCTATGCCACGGTGAACGTGGGCAATCCGAAGATCGCGAGCCTGGAGATCGCGAAGCCGGAGTATGCCCTCGTGGTCGGCGGCGCAGAAAAGATTACGGTCGTCGCGCGCTCGGCCGACGGCAGTCCTCGCAGCGACGCGGTGATCAAGTGGAGTTCGGAGAGACCGTCCATTGCGAGTGTTGACGCAGCCGGTCTGGTCATCGGAATCGCTCCGGGGAGCGCTACCATCAAGGCCACGTCAGAAGGGGCAAGCAACTCCGTCACGCTACAGGTAGTGCGCGATGCGGTGCGTAAAGTCACGGTCAAGCCTGCATTCGCGGAGGCGCGCACCGGCGATGTGGTTCACTTCAGTGCGGTGGCTCTTGAGGGCAGCGCCGCGCAACTGAAGGATTCGGCCGTGCGCTGGTCGTTGAGCAGTAGCGGCACAGGCGCCATGGTTTATCCGGACGGCGCTTTCGTGGCAGAGAAGGCCGGTACTTACGTGGTGATCGCGAGCAACGGCCAGCACAGCTCCGCCGCGTCGGTGGTAGTGCGGCCGCGCAACGTGGAGCGCGAAGTCGAGGTCGTGTCTCACGTGCCCATGCCCGATCTGCAGATGTCTGAAGAGTGGATCATCGGCCACCACGCCTACCTTTCCACGATCGCCGACAAACTTTTTGTCTATGACATCGCCGATCCCGCCAATCCCAAATTGCTCGACAGCCTGAAAGTGGACGCGCGCCTGATCAACGACATTAGCACCACGCCCGACGAAAAAATCGGCGTATTTACGCGGGAGGGAGCTTCCAATCGCAAGAACGGAATCGTGTTCCTCGACACTTCCGACGCCTCGCATTTGAAGGTTCTTTCCGAATACACGGCGACGGTGAGCGGCGGCGTGCACAGCGCTTACATCGATGGACACTACGTGTACCTCACAGACGATGCCACTGGATCGCTCCGTGTTATCGATTTTCAGGATCCGAAACATCCCAAGGAAGTGGCGCGCTGGCAAACCGAGAATCCGACCGTGGTCAGCATCAACACTGAGCACGGATCGTTCAGCAGCGGCCGCTACCTGCACGACTTGCAGGTGAAGGACGGCCTCGCCTATCTGGCGTACTGGAGGGATGGATTGGTCATCCTCGATGTGGGAAACGGCATGGCCGGCGGCAGCCCGGAGAATCCAAAGCTGGTCAGCCAATACCGCTTCAACCATTACGAGCTTTACGGCGACGGCTGGCTGGCCGGCACGCACAGCGTGTTCCGCTACAAGAATTATCTTTTTGTAGGTGACGAAGTTTTCCCGGCGATCTTCGAAATAGAAGACCGCGACCGCATTCCGGTGCGCGCCATCTGCCACGTCATGGATGTGTCCGATATAAAACATCCCCGCGAAGTCGCGCAATACGAAGTGCCGGAGGGCGGCTCACATAATTTCTGGGCTGCGAACGACATGCTCTACGAAGGCTACTACAGCGGCGGCGCCCGCGTGCTCGACATTTCTGGCGAACTGCGCGGCGACCTCTATCGCCAGGGCCGCGAGATTGCCCGCTTCTGGACCGGAGACGCAAAAGGCTTCCGCCCGAATCTGCCGTTCACCTGGGGAGGGCAGCCTTGTTCTGTCACGTGCGATAGCCCCCTGCTGAACAGCCTGATGTATTTCAACGACATTCACTCGGGACTGTGGATCACGAAACTGGGCGCGCCAAAATTCGAGGGATCGGCCAGTTCTCCTGGAGTTCGCAAGGGCGAACGCACGATCCATTAGCGATTGGCATTAGCGCATTTGGCGTCTGACGGGTCGAACCCTGCGTCATGGTAAACTGTAACTCCGCACGCCGGAGAGGTGGCAGAGTGGCCGAATGCGGCGGTTTGCTAAACCGTTGTACGGGCTAACACCTGTACCGAGGGTTCGAATCCCTCCCTCTCCGCCAGATTTCTCAATCTCAAGCACTTAGCCCCCTGGTTTGCGCACTGAATCGCCTCATCTTCATGCTTCTCGGAGGGTTTCTAGTGTCCCGTAGGTGTCCCGAAGCGCTTGGACTACATCAGGATGTAGTTTGCAGCCCGACACTCAGCAGCCGACTGGATCTGGTTTGCCGAAAAAGGCCAGTGGAGACAGGATGAGCATTGAACACATGGCCAATCCCACGAATTTTCCATTTTGGGGAAAACACTTCCGTGAGGGACTAAGAACGCCATGTCTTGCGACCCGCAAGGTGTCCGTCGCCCATTGCCTCCCATCCCGGTGGTGTCGGAAAATAGTTGACGGGGGGCATTGCCCCAAAAGTGCTATGAAGAACTACACGCCCGAGGATCTGAATAGGATCGCCATGGAGATCGCCCGCCAGCCGGGCCTATACCTGCCCTTGCCCCGGGGTGCCGCTGCCGCCCCGCGCACGCCTGGGCCGACGGTCTGCGTGTAAACCTCGCGCCCACTCGAAGCGCGGTCCATCGCTTCGTGGCTGAACATTATCCCGGAGAAGATCCGCAGAAGTTCGTGTCGCGTAACCTCCTCGATATGTCATCGACTCCGGGCAAGGGGGGAAGACTCTCCTCGGAACCCCAGATAACCGCGATCTGAGTGCGATTCTAGGCTTGCTCCTCGATGACGATCGAACCGAGAGCGTTTTGGCGCGACTCGAAGAGGAGTTCGACGTCACGGAAATCCGTGAGAAGGAGGCTTTGTTGCGCGAAGCCTGCCAGGGAATCCGTGAACAACCCATTCTGCGGCCCCTGTTCGCGTCATAGGGGGGCACGGTGACCGACACGGTTGCTACCGAGAAGCGCGTTTATCGTTACCTATTTGGTGGAACTGCCCACAAGCGGACTTCTGGGGAGTAAGGAAATTCACTTGTCCGATTACCGCGTTTACCAGGACTATCGCCTGTTTACAACAGTTGCGTCTCCGCGATCTAACCATAATAGCGAAACTCTTTCCAGAATTGGGGCCAGGGCTGGAGCAGGCCGCGACAGACGAAAATGTCCGGATGGTCTTCGGTTTCTTCGTTTTTCACCCCGAATCGGTTTCCAGTGTGACCGGCCAACTGGCAGGAGGCGAAGAGGCGGTCCAGGTAGGGCCGTGCAAAGCCGATAACGATGAGGGTTTGCGGCGGAGGTTCGCCGTAGCCATGCTCCCAGAAGGAATTGATGCCGCTGATGGCCCGCGGCAGACCGTAGCGTTCGCCGAAAAGATTGATGGCGCCCGCTTCGCCGAAATTTCCGGCCAGGATGCCGAGGTGCGCGCGATCGTCGTGTGTGAGAGAGTCGCGGATTTGCGCAGTGGTTTGCGTGAGCTCTTCCCAGCCAAGTTCTTCGCGCAAATCGCCGTTGACCACGTTTTCGATGTTCCATAGGCGGGAGTTGATGCGGCTGACTGGCATAAAGAAGAGGACGACTAGGAGGATGTTGGCAGAAAGTGCGGTCCAGGCTAGAACGCGGATGCCCATCGCCGTACTTCGGCGCATAGAAGCCAGCCACTGCTCCCCGTGCACACTGCCAGCGGCGTAAAGCAAGGGATACCCAGGAAGCATGTAATAGCCGCGGCCCTTGGCGATGACGAACAGCGCGAGGGTGATGACGTACATCCAGCCGAGCATACGGAAGCGAGCGCCTTTAGGGGAAATGAGATAGAAGTACAGGCCTGAGAGCCAGAGCGGGACGGTAAAGATCGTGTACCTTAATTGATCGGGGAGAAAATACTTGGTGTGGCCTTGGCGCACATCGCGGGTGTGGATGTGCTGGAGGAAGGCAAGCGAAACGAAATGATGCCGGGCCTGCCAGAGAAGATTGGGAAGTAAAACCAGAATGGAGAGTGCCACACCGTACCAGAGCCATTTGGATTTGAGGTAGCGGCGCGAGGACGTCAGGACAAGTGCGCCGACAACCGCAAGCACAAAGAATCCCATCGTGTATTTGGCCTCCATGCCGAAGCCGATGGAGGCACCAATGGCGAGCCACCACCGCGGATCGTCGGTTCTTAGCAGGCGAACGACGAAGTAAGCTGTGAGCACCCAGAAGAAATAGTCGAAGGCCACATACTGCATGAGGCATGCGCCACCAAGGCAAACGGGCAGGGCGGCAGCGGCGGCGACGAGTTGTGCGCCCCGTTTGCCGCCGAGTTCGCGAGCCATCAAGCCGGTGAGCACGACTGCAATAGCTTCCACAACGGCGGCGAAGAAGCGGAAGCCAGTGAGTGAAGTGCCAAAAACGATGAGCGAGAGGCGGCCGAAGAAGGGAGTGATTGGAGGATAAGCTACGAAACCCCACGCGAGATGGCGCGCATCTTCGAGGGTGGCGAGTTCGTCGCGATGAAAGCCGTAGCGCTCGCCAGTGAAGAGATGCACGACGATTGTAGCGACCGCGATGTAAGTCAGGATGGCGACGTCACTGGACCAAATCGAATGAGGCGCCCGAGAAGGACAAGGTGGTCCGGTTGCAACTGGAGAGTTCATACCAAAAGCGCCTGCAACGAACGCAGCGTCAGTATGAGCTCAAATGCGCCGAAGGCGTACATTGGAGTGACGCCGACCTGCTTTAGTCCTCGGAGTATAGCACAGGTCCCAGATTAGCACTTTTCTAGGTCCCGATATGTCGGCTTATCTGACAAGTGCCAGTTGCGGCCCAAAACTGGCTTCGACTTCTCCAAACGGGCTTCGAGGAAGTTCGGCCGGATTAGTAACCGGAAGTCGACTTCTCGTCATTAATCGCACAACTGATGCCAAGCGCGTTTATAGGGACTTATTGCCTCATAGGCGGACCTAACTATGTGAACCACTACATTCTTACAACCGCTTTGTTATAAGCACGGCTGGCCGACGATGTTTGTTGCGGCGGCAGGAGTGCAAGCAGCGCCGCTCCAATCACGACAAACATCACAATGTCCTGCGGGCTATCCTGCCGATGTGTTCCGTGCGCCACGGCCTGCACTGACATGATGCTCATGGTCAACGCATGAGCAAGGCTGGACCACGCCCCATAAGCGATCAGCGAGCGATGCCTGGCCGGATGCTTCACGGCTACTAACAGACAGACTCCAAGCGTCGTGTTAAGGCTCAGGAACATTGGCATGACGTCGCTATGCCCGTTGAGCCACTTCAGGTGCCACAGATTGTCGAAAAGGATATAGCCCCAAAAGGAATACAACAGGCCCAGCACCACCAACACGACTTGTAAGACGCGCTCACGTTTCATACCGTCCTCCGTTGTATGCGATTGTCAGTTTGCGATGCACCCGGTCGTGGAAGCCAGAGAGCCTCCGCAGTGGCTGCAGAAGGCTTCTCCTCCTCGAACAGGTTTGCCACAGAAGCTACACGGCAGAAGCAGAGGCTGACGGAAGACGAAATAGAGGACGAATCCAATCAAGTTGGGTATGAGGAAAGCCGCAATCACCCAGGCCCATGCAGGCATTCTGCGCCTGTTTGCGTCCCCATAGACATATCCGAGAGCAAGAAAAAATGCTGCGGTGAAGACGCCAAACGAGAAGCCAAACCAAAGCGCGTCCGACATGGTGCTGAGAAATCCCTGGGAAGCAAGTACGGAACGGCCAGGGTTGGAAGCAAAATAGACGACGCAAATCGGGACCGCCAATGCGGCGATCGCCAATGCGATCTTGGGCAGAACATTCCGTCTTGCGGTCCCCAATAAAGCGGCCGCAACAACAAGCCCGGCCAAGCACGCTATCAAAAGCACTGCAAATTGCTGTGTCATGCGATACCTCTTTTCTGCCCATGCGCTGCGAGCAAACAGAAAGCCGCGCAAAACGAAGGCAGCAGCCAAAAGACGAGCACACCTATCTGGACTTGAGCGATATCAAAATGCGTTGGGACCGCCAGACGCGTGGCCATCCGGTACACGAGTGCCGATCCAACAATCGACATCGAGAGTGCTACAGCAAATGCAGCCCAAATGTTGAAGGTCACGTTATGCTGTCGTAGGAATGGCACACGGCCTGGCTGTGTCGATGAGACTTGTTGCGCCTTTAGTGTGAGGGCTGCCAGAACCTTCGCATTGAGGTTTGGATTTACCTCGAAGGAAAATCCGCTCAGGCCCGAAAGTACTCGGTTGTTGGCGCTGAGATACTGCTGGCATGGAACGCAAGTAGAGAGATGCTCGCGAAGAGATTGTTCCTTCTCCGCTGAGATGACGCCCGCCAGACTCTCGTCGACCATCCTTTGGAAACTTTCATGGGAGTCAATCTTCATGCTCGTCCTTCCTCGAACTGCGGCCGCAACGCTGCCAGCCCTCGATAAATTCTGGAGGCTACGGTGGAGACCGGCGCTCCCACAATCGCGGATATTTCATGTAGAGAGAGGTCTTCCTGAAAGCGCAGCATGAGAGCTTCGCGAAAGACGGGGTCGAGAGTTTCGAGCGAGTGTGCAAGCCGCTCGGCATCCTGTGTGCGCGCCGCAAGCGTGTACGGCGAAGGCTCACTGGACGCAGGCGATGAGCGAAAAATATCCTCATTCGAGTCCAGGCTGAACATCGGTCGCTTCCGCATGACGTCGAGAGCGATATTGCGTGCCACCCTGAAAAGCCATGGCTCAAAGCGGTAGCGCCCGTCGTAGGTGTCACCTCGCTCCAGGACCCGGAGCCACGTTTCCTGCACCAGGTCGTCCACTCCGTCGCGTCTGCCCAACAGGAAGACGAGATAGCGAACAAGCCGGTACTGGTATTGCCCGACCAGCGTCTCAAGGACAGCGACATCTTTCCGGCGCAATCCAAGCGCGATTCGCTCCGTATCGCTTTCCATGCACGCCCTCAAGGTCAGCTCATACTCGAACATACGCTGGGTATACGAATGAGGAACCTGAAATTACGAAAAGTAAAACCGGTGGCCATCGGAAACGAGGAAATTGGCCGCGCCCGCCAACGAGTCAGCATTTACGTCAACTGGATTCCTACCGACAAGTCGGCTTCTCGTCAGCAACTGCCAACTGACGAGAAGAGCGTTTCTCGGTAGCAATCCGACGGTCGACCTGTAATTTCCGGTTTGCGCGTCATGCGGGAGTAACCGGGCCGACGTGCCAATCCCGTCCACTCAGCTTAGCGATACATTCCTCACGTATTCTCCAAAGGTCTGCGAGTGACCTCCCGCCAAGTCCACCATTGTCAGCAATCCACTTCAATAAAAACTGTTTGTGTAAAGCAATCTTCTAATCAGTGATCTGGGTCGGTCCAATGTCTTCCTCGTGGAGGAAACGGGAGATTGCTGCACAGGGAACCTGGTCGACCGCCCGTGTCACGTCGACTCGCCTCCCCGCCATTCGCAGGTAGCAGTGGGCTTCGGGCAGCAAGACGAGCTCATACTTACGTAGAATGTCCCCGACTCCGGGAATCCTCAGTCTTCATGCCAGGATCTGTAAAAGTAGTTGACTGCAATCGTCGGAACTTCGCGAACCCGCATCGTGACGAACGGCGTATCCTGACAGTATGGAAGCGATGCGGATGCGGCAAGTAATTCGTAGGTCTTCTCTTGCCCGTCACCTCCACGCAAAACCATATGCAGCAGTGGTCCTATCAGGTGGTTACGAGGAAGCGGGAGACAACGGACGCTTTACGGTAAGAGCCGGAAATGTCGTCCTCCACGATACCTTCGAAGGGCACCTGAATCGTTTCCTTCCACAGGGAGCGATTGTGCTGAATCTCCCCCTGGATTCTCTGAACTGCTATCTTCCCGGGTTCGCACGTGTCTCTGATCCTGACACCGTGGTGCGGATTGCGGAGAAGAGTAGCAGACTTGCCGGAGACCTGCTGCTTTCCCGTGTGGAAAGATGCGCGCTTTCCTTCGCAGACTGGCCCGACGAACTGGCGGAAGCCTTGATGCGACGTCCGTCGTTGAAACTGTCCGAGTGGGGCGAAGAGAAGAAACTCGCGCCCTGGACGGTATCGCGCGGGTTTGCTCAAGTTTTCGGCATTTCGCCAGAGGCTTTCCGAGCGCGCATTCGTGCACGCAGGGCTTTACGATTGATCCGGGAAACGCAGACCTCCATGGCAAGCATCGCTGCGGAACTCGGTTTTTCCGATCAGGCCCACATGAGTCGAAGCGTCAAGCATCTGACCGGCGTACAGCCGCAGGCATGGCGCTGCCTTGCAAATGGATTCAAGACAGGAATGCAGCGCGGGCATTAGAAACATGAAATGCACCGAGTTTGCTGTACATCCTTGCTTCTTCTCGCAGTTTCCGTCTCACTTCTGAAAGCGGATGCACAACAGAAACGTTCCACCACAGATTGGCAACTTGCGCCTTCTTTGAAATACGACATCCTCTGTCTTCTGAACGCACTCAGCGGCGACCCCTATTATCTGCGGTACTATCAGGCCGAATACGATCACTTTCATCCCCTGTTCACGCCCGAAGAGCAGGCCGCCTTTATTCAACTGAAGCACACGATCAAAGACGAAGGGCACGAAATCATTTCTGCAAAACTGGCACTCTATTATTCCGCTGTCAATGACGAGACACTGCCTGAAATGATTCGCACAGCCCACGACAGTTCTCGGATGGAGGCGGCTCTCAGGAAAACTTCTTACTGGAATGAAGATTCTTGGAGAAACTATGAGGGTGCACGACCAGCATTGGAAATGGCGCTCCGGGCTCTGGAGCGTACCGGCTTTCCTGAGTACTGGGCTGCGAATGCAAGACCGAGGATTGAGAAACGCATCGGAGAATTATCCCTGGACTTGCCGAAATACGATATCATCCCCGTAATCGAGAGCTATCTGGGCTTTCCGCTGCCATCACACACGATCAAGGTATACCTGCTTGCCTATTCCGAGCCTCACGGAATTCGCATCACCGGACTGCAGTTTCTGACTCACGTGTCCTATCCCTTCGGTATCGTGCTCCATAATGCCATTCATGAGTCCATGCACCCGCCTTACCACGCGGACGATGTCAACGTGCATAGGGCGATCGATCTGCTGAGCAAAGACCCACTGGTAATGGACAAGGTAGAGCATCATGATCCTTCGTTCGGGTATAACACCGCGCCGGGCTATATCGAGGAGGACTCGGTGCAAGCTCTGGAAGCAATTGTGAGTGAAAGGTTCGGCGTCGCTCACAACCCTTGCAAATACTGGCAGGGCCAAGATGACGGAATGCACGTCCTCGCGGCCGCGCTGTATCTAGGCTACAAGCGGGCGCAAGGCGAAAGACCGCAGCCTTATTCCAGTTGGTTTAGCGCCGCTGTTGAAAGCGGGCACCTCCGGAGAAATACCCTCAAGCAGACGGTTGAGTCTTTCTTTGCGTCCCCGGACTGCCGCTAGGTCTCTTTACCATACGCTCCGGCCAGCAGACTTTGAAACAAAAACGAGCTGAGAGAGCGCTCGGGTCCATCGCCTCCTACACCGAAAAACCGGTCATTCGCGACAAACCGATGGAGTCTGCCCGTTTCGGGCAATTATCGTGCGTTGTGTTCCGCGCAGAAGAGTGAGAAGATCTCGCGGTCTTCTCGCCTCCAGTCGGGGCTCATAGGATACGGTCGTGACGATGACAACAAATAATGGCGGACAACGAAGCAGCCTGTCCGCTCTCATCGGTTGCATTGTGCTGGTTCTCTTGTGGGCGTCGCCCACCGCTGTGATGGCTGCTGGTGCCTCGGGCTACCACATCCTGACGCGGCTTACGCTGGGCGGTGAAGGATTCTGGGACTATCTGGCAATGGATTCCGATGCGAGACGGCTCTACATATCCCGCTGGACGCATGTCATGGTCGTCGACGCCGACAGCTACAAGGTTGTTGGCGACATTCCCGATATCGGAGGAGTGCACGGCATCGCCATCGTGCGCGAGTTCGGCCGGGGCTTCATAAGTGAAGGTGAGGCCAACCAGGTTACGATCTTTGACCTCAAAACGCTTAAGAAAATTGGAGCGGTCAAAACCGGACAAGGCCCTGATGGCATCATCTACGACCCCGCCTCGAAGCGAGTCTTCGCGTTTAATGGCGACTCTGGTACAGCAACAGCCATCGATGCTGGCACGGGCAGTGTCGCGGGCAGCATAGAGCTTGGCGGCGACCCCGAATTCGCTGCGGCTGACGGGCAAGGGCACGTCTACAATAATCTCGAAGATAAAAGCGAAGTTGTGCAGATTGACTCAAGAACGCTCAAGGTCCTGAATCGCTGGCCGCTCGCCCCCGGATCGAGCCCGTCCGCGATGGCAATGGACGGGCCGCACAGGCGGCTCTTCGTCGGCTGCCGCAATAAATTGATGATCGTGATGGACGCTGACAGCGGAAAAGTCGTAGCACATCTGCCGATTGGCGATGGCGTCGATGCCAGCCGGTTCGATCCAAAGACGCAATTGGTATTTAGTTCGAACGGAGATGGCACACTGACGATCATCCACGAAGATTCTCCAGATAAGTACACGGTCGTCGACAATATCATGACGCAGCGCGGCGCCCGGACCATGGAACTCGATCCAGGAACGCATCGCGTGTTCTCGGTAACGGCAAAACTCGGCCCACAACCGGCGCCTACCGCAGAAGACCCGCACCCGCTTCCTAAGATGACTCCAGGAACGTTCACATTATTGGTATTGGGCCAATAGCCGGATTTTTCCGGAGCATTTGTGATTCACGTTAACCAGCAACCGGCCTTCATCAGGCGGCTTCGAAGGGGACCTTTAAGATGAGCAACTTTTTGAGTCCTGAGGAATTGCAAGCCCTGAAACCGGCGGAGACATCTTCTTTTGCCGGACCCATTCCTACCCAGATTGTTTCGAGCGATGAGTTCTTTCCCCAGCGCCAAAACAAGCAGCAGCGCGAGGTGGAGTCGCGCCTGAAGGAAATGGGAACGGAATTGGCCCGGAAGCAAGGGACGAGCAGAAGGTCGTTCTTCACGACGGCGGCCGGTATGGCGGCGGCATTTCTCGCGATGAACGAAGTCTACGGCCACATCTTCGACGTGACAGCAGCGGAGGCGGCCACTCCAGAAATGGCCGCGGAGCGCGCCGCCGCTCTCGAACAACAGTTTGTGTTCGATGGTCACACGCATTTTCTGCGTGATGACACACGCCTTATGGGATTCGTCTCGATGCGTCAGGCGGTCAGTGACTCCGGATGGAACCCGCAGCTGAAAGGCAAGAAGCAAACGATCGAAGACTTGAAATACAACAACTACTACAAGGAAATATTTCTTGATAGCGACACGAAGGTGGCACTGATCTCCAGCGCTCCGTCCGATCTCCCTCGCGATTGGTTCCTGACGAACGAGATGATGGCGACTGCTCGCGAAAAAGTAAACCGGGCAGCCGGGTCAAAACGCCTGCTCTGCCACGCAATATTCATGCCCGGGCAACCCGGTTGGCTCGACAACCTCGACCGCGCCCTCGCGCTCAAGCCCGATTCGGCCAAGGGCTATACGGTCGGAGACAACACCCACAAGGAAACATCCAGATATCCCTGGCGCATGGACGACGAGAAGGTGGCCTATATCGGCTACGAAAAAATGCAGAAGGCGGGGATCAAGAACGTCTGCGTTCATAAGGGCCTCTTTCCTCCTTCTTTAGACAACGTTTTTCCCAAGCTTCGGCCCTATGCCGATGTCAGCGACGTAGGCAAGGCCGCCAGGGACTGGCCGCAACTCAACTTCATCATCTACCACTCCGGGTACCGCAATGTGGGTGGCGAAGGCGCCAACGCCGCCGAGGCCTGGACCATGGTAGAGAAAAGGGGCAGAAACGACTGGGTGACAGACCTGGCCGAGATTCCGGCAAAGTACGGTGTGAGCAATGTCTATGGCGATCTCGGTCAACTCTTCGCCGCGAGCACGGTGGCGCAGCCAAAGTTGGCGGCCTATCTGGTGGGGTGTCTCGTCAACGGTCTCGGCGCAGACCACGTTGTCTGGGGCACGGACGCGCTCTGGACAGGTTCGCCACAGTGGCAAATCGAGGGACTCAGGCGCCTTGAAATTCCAGAAGACCTGCAGAAAAGATTCGGCTTCAGGCCTCTTGGCGCCGCGGATGGCCCAGTCAAGACAGCGATTCTGAGCGGGAATTCTGCGCGACTCTATAACTACAAAGCGCCGGCGAGTTGGTCGAAGATGGATCGCTTCGCCGCTCTAAAGCAAGACTACATGCAGTCAGGCGCGCGGCGTACAAACCTCCGTTACGGCTACGTGTCGGTTTAGGACCAACCACTTTGGGGCCCGCCAGGTTGACAGGAAAGCCGGTTTCAGACGAATCGACAGCGGGCCATCATTCTCGTCACTTGCGCGTTCCCTTTCACGCCGAAGAATCAGCGCCTCGCGACAAAAAGAGGGATTCGTATCCCTGCGCAGAGATATCGTGGTCAGAGACTAAGTGCGGTAGCGCAGACGTCTCTCTTGGACTCATACTAAAAAATGGCTCGTAAAGAGCACAGCACGTTGCGCCGTTTCATAACGTTCAGCTTCCTCGGGACCGATACAAACCGAGGGCTCCTCATTCTGCGAGTTCTAACCTGCCTCTGCCTCTTTATGAAGCACGGATACGAGAAGGTTTTTACGTTTTCGGAGATGGCGCAGTACTTTTTTGACCCTTTGCACATTGGGCACGTCCCTTCCCTGATCATTGCCACAATCAGCGATAGCCTCTGCTCGTTCCTTGTTTTGTTCGGCTTTGCAACGAGGTGGGCGTGTATCTACATGTTCTGCAATATTTTTGTCGCCTGGGCGCTATGCCATCACTTTATTTTCTGGGGGCGAATGGTCGGAGATCATGGGGAATTGATCGTTCTCTACCTCATTTTCCTCATTGGCATCCTTGTTGCTGGGCCCGGAACCTACAGCGTGGACGCCTGGTTGGAGAGGAAACCTTAAGTTGATCGCGGTTGGCCTTGTCAACAAGGTGAACGCCCCGGCTAGCCACTTCACACCGTTCAAACCGCATCTCGCGACATTTTGAATTCGATGTTTGTCGGACGCCGGTACTGTAGACGATTAGGTAAAGCGATGTCTGTGCCCCTGTTGTTGAACGGTATACGCGTGATATTGGACGTGGATCCTGACACACCGCTGCTCTGGGCGATTCGCGAAACTGCAGGCCTTACCGGAACCAAATACGGCTGTGGCATGGGCCTGTGCGGGGCATGCACTGTCCACCTGGACGGAAAACCAATTCGATCATGCGTAACTCCGGTGAACTCCGTCCAGGGGAAATCCATCACCACGATTGAGGGTGTGGAAGGACCTGCGGCGCGGGCGATACAAGGCGCCTGGCAGAAACTTGACGTGGTTCAATGCGGCTATTGCCAATCGGGTCAGATTATGTCGGCGATTGCGCTGCTTGAAGACAAGCCTGCTCCGACCGACGACGACATCGACGAGACCATGAGCGGCAACATATGCCGCTGTGCCACCTACTTTCGGATTCGGGCGGCGATCCACGAAGCCGCCCGTGAAAGAAAAGGTTGATCGATGGGAGTGTCCCTCAAGACAATCGGCAAGACGGGTGGCGTGCCCAACCGTCGCCAATTTCTGGCCGCGACAGCGCGTGCCAGTACCGGTCTGGTGCTTGGTTTCTATGTGCCGAACCGTGGTCCTCTGTTCAGGGCGTTCGCAAAAGAGAACAACCAGGACGTGTTCGCGCCCAATGCCTTTATACGGATTGCTCCTGATAATACGGTTACGGTGATTTCCAAGCATGCGGAAGGAGGGCAAGGAATCTACACAGGTCTGGCAACGCTTGTTGCAGAAGAACTGGATGCGGCCTGGTCCCAGATTCGCATCGAGCCCGCTCCCGCAATACCCGATCTCTATAAGAATTTGCAATTCGGTTCGCAGGTGACCGGGGGCAGCAACTCCATTTCGAATTCGTATGAACAATATCGGAGGGCGGGCGCGACGGCTCGCGCACTGCTCGTCGCGGCCGCCGCCCGTCGCTGGAGAGTTGCTGAAAGCGAGATTATCGTTGCCGAGGGCGTGGTGAAGCATAAGGCGTCATCGCGGCATGCGACTCTTGGTCAACTGGCGCAGGCGGCCGCCGCTATTGCTGTACCTGACAAGGTCACTCTCAAAAATCCAAAGGATTTCAAGCTGATCGGCTCGCCACACTTGCCTCGCCTTGACTCGAAAGCAAAGACCAATGGCTCTGCAATCTTTGCCATCGACTTTTCTCTTCCGGATATAGCGACCGCCCTAGTTGTGCGGCCACCGCGCTTCGGTGCGACCGTGAAGAGTTTCGATGCAAGCGCAGCGAGGGCAGTTCCCGGCGTGCTTGACGTAGTGCGAATCTCATCCGGTGTGGCTGTGCTGGGCAAGTCATTTTTTGCTGCACAACGCGGGCGTAAAGCGCTCCGCGTCGATTGGGATGAATCCAAAGCTGAAACTCGGGGAAGCCAGGATCTGCTGGCAGAGTATCGGGGGCTTCTCGATAAACCTGGCTCCGTCGCTCGCCGGGATGGTGATTGTGCCCAGGCGCTGGCTCGCGCGGCGCGAACGCTGACCGCAACGTTCGAGTTTCCCTATCTGGCTCACGCCACCATGGAGCCGCTCAGTGCAGCGGTTCGCCTCGCAAGCGGACAGTGCGACATCTGGACCGGAGATTGGGGAGTTGGAGGCGTACAAGAAGACGCTGCTCGAATTACAGGCCTTAAGACGAATCAAATCAGGATTCATACGCTGTACGCTGGTGGGAGCTTCGGTCACCGGGAGAGCGGCGCACTGGAAGCTGTCGAAATTGCCAAGGCGACTAACGGCCGGTTTCCGGTGAAACTATTCTGGACACGAGAGGAGGATATTCGAGGAGATTCTTACCGGCCGATGTATCTGCACAAACTGACGGCCGGTCTCGATGAGTCGGGCAACCTGATTGCGTGGCAACATCGGATTGTCGGTCAATCCGTTCTGGGCAACGATCCGGACTGGATCATCAACGGCGTAGACATTACCTCGGTAGCCGGCGCGAGCACGATTCCTTACGACATTCCCAATATTCTCGTGGATCTTCATTCGCCTGTGAATGGTGTCCCGATCGAAAAGTGGCGTTCGGTCGGCAATAGTCATACAGCGTTTGCCGTGGAAACGTTTCTGGACGACGTCGCTCACGCCGCGGGACGCGATCCATACCAGCTTCGGCGCGCACTTCTCGCCAGGGATCCGCGAGGCAATCCACGGATGAATCTGGTCGCCCCTGATCCGATGCGTCCTCATCTGTTCGCCAAATTTCCGCGCGACCTGCAGGTGCTTGAACTCGCCGCCGAAAAAGCCGGGTGGGGAACCCCGCTGCCGGCCGGCAAGAGACGTGGCTTGGCCGTTCACTACTCATTTCGCAGTTCCCTGGCGCATGTGGCTGAGGTAAGCGTGACCCCGGATGGGGAGGCCAGGGTAGATCGTGTGGTTTGCGCGGTCGACTGCGGTGTGCCCATTAACCCTGATGTGATCCGGTCGCAAGTGGAGGGCGGCATAGGGTTTGGGCTGAGCGCTCTCTTTTACGGCGCGATTACAGTCAAGAATGGTGCGGTGGAGCAGTCGAACTTTAACGACTATCCGCTCCTGCGTATCGACGAAATGCCGAAGGTGGAGGTGCACATTGTGCCCTCGGTGGAGGCACCAACCGGGATCGGAGAACCGGTCGTGCCTCCCATTGGCCCGGCCGTATCGAATGCGATCTTCGCTGCCACAGGGAAGCGTGTGCGCTCGTTGCCGCTCAAGTCATCGGCATAGAGGCTGTCTGCGTTTGGACGTACAATTTATCTTGAGGTGACGAGCAGCAGAGAACAAGCGCTGGATTGTATGCACATTCTTTCGCGGATAAAGTTCGTGGTTCTGGGATGGGCCGCGGCGACGCTATTTTTTACGACCATCTTGCTGGTGAGTGACGTAGGCACTCATAACCCCCCGTTTTTCGCCTTTTCGTCTACCGCAATCCATTTTGCCCTTTGGGCGCTTGCTTTGCCTCTCCTCTCCTGGTGCACACGCACGTTCCCGTTGGGCCGCGGAAAGAGAACCCGCAATGGAGCGGTATTGCTCGTGATTGCTGCGACATCCGGTTCAGCCGTGATGCTTGCTCAATGGGCTATCGTGTATGCAACCTGCTTCCCATACCGTTCGCAATATCCCACCTTCGGATCACTCCTCCACTCGGAACTCCAAAGATTCTTGCCGGCGGACATCCTGATCGGGATCGTAATTGTGCTGGCGCTCGAGAGTTGGCGAGTGTGGCTGGATTTCCAGGCGGAGCGCACACGGGCAGGTGATCTCGAACGCCAGCTCGCGGTATCACGCCTCGATGCCCTCCGCATGCAACTGCACCCGCATTTTCTGTTTAACACGTTGCACACGATCACCGGTCTGATCGCGGAACAGCCCGCCACAGCGCGGCGTATGGTGATTTCCCTCGGCGACCTTCTCCGGTTCACGCTGAATGATACGAGTGAACCTTTTCGGAGTCTGGCCGAGGAGCTGGAGTTTGCCGACCTTTATCTTGGTATCGAGAAGCTCCGTCTGGGCGATCGCCTGATCCTTGATTACGATATTGACTCCGAGGCCAGCGCAGCCCAGGTACCCCAACTGCTGTTGCAGCCACTTTTCGAGAATGCAATCCGGCATGGCGTTTCCCGAATGCCAGAGGCATGCCGGGTCCGTTTCTGCGCGCAGCGAGACGGCGATCAATTACATATCTGGCTGTCCAACGACGGCCTGTTACGGTCTCAATCATCGCCCCCACCGGTGTTCGGAGTAGGACTCTCAAATACCATGGCACGCCTGCGCCTTCATTACCAGGATCGGTTCACCTTCCAATACAACGACCGTCCGCAGGGTGGGGCCCAGATCGATCTATGGATCCCCTACGAAAAAATGGAAGCAAAGACCAGTGTGGCCAGTCGCCCGGAGGAGGTGTATGCCGGCAACACAAATCGTGCCCATGCGGGCATTGATCGTGGATGACGAACTGCATGCACGTCGCTATTTGCAGGAGCTGCTCGGCAACGAGACGGAAGTGACGGTCGTAGGCGAAGCCGCGACCGGCACTGAGGGTCTCGACTTACTCCGGGAACTGTCTCCGGATCTCGTCTTCCTGGATATTCAGATGCCCGGACTCGATGGATTCGGGATGGTTGAGGGAGTTGCGGCCGAAACCTCGCCGATGTTCATTTTTGTGACTGGCTACAGTGAATATGCCGTCAGAGCTTTTGAGATTGAGGCGGTCGATTATCTTTGCAAGCCTTTCGATAAGGAACGGCTCTCGATTGCATTGGAGCGAGCCGCCCGGCATTTCCATGCTCGACAGGTTGCTCTCGAGAGCGGGCGAGACACCCAGTATCTTTCCCGCTTGTCGATCAAGGAAGAGGACGGTATCGTATTTGTCCCAGTCGACCAGATCCTCTGGATTGAAGCGGCCAACAAGTACGTCGTGGTTCATACGATCGACCATCAACATATCCTGCGACAGACCATCCAAAGCCTCGAAGATACCCTCGATCCGAAACAGTTCGTTCGCATCCATCGGTCGATTCTGGTTCGCAAAGCCGCCGTCCGTGGCTTGCACCCTCTGTTCCACGGGGATTACCTGGTGAAATTGAGCAACGGCGTGGAACTCACATTGAGCCGGAGTTTCCGTGGAACCTTCTTCCAGCAAATTGGCCGCTGACCGTACCCTCTGAATTTCAGTCCACCCTACGACGAAAAACGAGCAGTTGGCGACGAATCGGACGAAAGTGCCTGCCTCTGGTGTGTATCGTGAAGTC
>Ga0210388_10001332_pt1 | contig 19448 bp, 17 predicted proteins | sample IncBWC19OmetaG_FD_155485 | JGI IMG/M metagenome (GOLD analysis project Ga0210388, IMG submission 155485) | Forest soil microbial communities from Barre Woods Harvard Forest LTER site, Petersham, Massachusetts, United States - Inc-BW-C-19-O ... | reverse complement strand
TGGGCTCCTATGAACGGTACTATTAATTTTATAGATACTATTGGATATGGAGTCTATAACCTGTATGTTGCTAATGGGAACCTATATGTGGGTGGTTTTTTTGATAGCGCCGGAGGGAAACCTGCCCATAATGTTGCAATGTGGGACGGCACATTGTGGCATGCTTTAGGAACTGGTATAAATAATGGCCCAGGAAGTTTTGCATGGTACGATAGCAATTTATACGTGTGTGGTCCATTTGATAGTGCCGGGGGGAAACCCGCACAAAACATAGCTATTTGGGGGACAAACCCTCTTACGGTTAATGAAATAAAAACCACTAATGAGGAGATACAGGTATTTCCGAATCCAAGCAATGGGGTATTTCAATTAATAACTGGTAATGAACAAGTAGGAATTAAAAACACTGCTGAAATTTATAATATGCTTGGTGAAAAGATATACCAAAGTACCCTTACTCAAGCTAATATTCATATTGATATTTCAAATTACAGCAGTGGTATTTATTTGTACTGTCTTGTTTCAGAAAAGGGTGAATTAATTGGAAGCGGGAAGCTGATAATTCAATAATTTGAGGTTGTTTAAAAATACCTTGCATTTGAAATTCCGTAAAAGATAGTTGTAGTAACTTTGCACTGCATTCCCCCGCACATTTAAAAACTGAATTGAGATTCTAAATGGAGAGGTTATGTTTGTAAATGAAATAAGAGAAAATAATATGTACCCTCCCATTTTGTGCAATGAGGTGCAACGTGGTGCAATGAAAAATATTGACAAAAGTTGACAGATTTGAGGTAGCGAAAAGCAATAAACTATTGATAATCAATATGTTAAATAAATATAATTGAAAAAAGTGTCAACCCAGTCTTGCAGAAAACAGTTATTTATTTGGTAATCAGTATTTTGAATAAATGGAATGTCCTGAAAAGTGCAAAAAGATGAAAGAAAATGCAAAAAAGTAAAGTAGAATATGAAAACCGACAAGGCCGCCTGAACAAAGAAGTCTGTCTTGTCGCTTGGGATTTTCCTTACTTTTGCCCACTCTTAAAATCTCCTTTATGAAGTTATTTACAAGTGCGGCATTATCGTTAATTGTATGCTGCCAGGTGGCAGTAGCCCAGCAAACCCGACAAAACCGTCAGCAACCAGCTACGGTTAATATGTCATCGCAAGATGACCAGGGAACTACCTATGATAAGCGTGAAGCCTTCGATCCTACATTTATGAGCAGGCCGGGGACCGCTTTTCGCACAGGTAGTGGAGCGCCGGGTGCAATGTATTGGCAGAACAGGGCAGACTATAAAATGGATGCTTCAATCGACACAACAAAAGAGGAAATAAGCGGAACTGTTGAAATAACCTATACCAATAATAGCCCCGATGAATTGAGTTACCTGTGGGTACAACTTGACCAGAATGCTTTTACATCGGCTTCCAGGAACCATACTACCACCCCAATTGGTGGTAACCGTTTTGGTAATGTGGAAATGATAGGTGGAGACAGTATACACTATATAAGCGTTACAAGTTCAGGCGGACAAACGTCTACCCCTAGTTATAACGTAACCGACACCCGCATGCAAATAATGCTTAAAACCCCATTAAAAGCAAAAGGCGATAAGGTTACTATTAAGATAGCTTTCAGTTTCAGAATACCTGAAGATGGGGCTGACAGAATGGGAATTACCAAAACCAAACTGGGCAAAATATATGAAATAGCACAATGGTACCCACGCATGGAAGTATATGATGATGTGCAAGGATGGAACACATTACCATATTTAGGCGCAGGTGAATTTTACCTTGATTATGGAGATTTCGACTATACCATTTCTGCTCCGGCTGATATGGTTGTATCAGGTTCAGGTGAACTACAAAACCCAAGTGAAGTACTTACTTCAACGGAACAAGACAGGCTTAACAAAGCTCGTAATAGCGATGCCAAGGTGTATATAATAACTGCCGATGAAGTAGGCAAATCATCTACCCGCCCGAAAGATAAAGGCATGCTTTCATGGCATTTTAAAATGCATAACTCACGCGATGTATCGTGGGCTTGTTCAAAAGTATTTGTATGGGATGCAGCGCGTGTAGACCTGCCTAATGATAAAAAGATATTGGCTCAATCATTCTACCCGGTTGAAGTAGGAGCAGATTCCGGATGGGGCAGATCAACCGAATATTTAAAAGGCTCAATAGAATTTTATTCTAAAACCTATTTTGTTTTCCCCTGGCCAGTGGCTTCAAACATTGCAGGCAGGGTGAACGGTATGGAATACCCGGGTATTATATTCTGTTCATGGAAGGCACAAACATCGAGACTCTTTTTCGTAACTACACATGAAATAGGGCACAATTGGTTCCCTATGACAGTAGGTTCTAACGAGCGCAAATATGCATGGATGGATGAAGGGTTCAATACCTTTATTAATATCTATTCAGGACTTTATTTTAACAAAGGAGAATATGGTTCCGTGCGTGATGAAGCTCCACGCCACCTTGTAGGATATATGGTCCGTAACGAAGCTAATGGTGACCCGATCATGACCTTCCCTGATTGTATAGATGCTCGTCAATTAGGTACACTGGCATACGATAAGCCTGCAGTAGGACTTTATATTTTAAGGGAATATGTATTGGGCCATGATAGGTTCGACAGAGCTTTTAACAACTACATAAGCCGTTGGGCATTCAAACACCCTACTCCTGAAGATTTCTTCCGTAGCATGAATGATGCATCGGGTGAGGATTTAAATTGGTTCTGGAAAGGATGGTTCTATAAGAACTGGACATTAGACCAGGCTGTGAATGATGTAAGTTATCCGGATGCTGACCCTACAAAGGGAGTGAACATAACCATTAGCAATAACAAGCAATTGGTAATGCCGGTAACATTAGAAATAAAGGAAACAAACGGACACATAGGCAGGGTAACCTTACCGGTTGAAATATGGCAGCGTGGTGGCAAATGGACATTCCATTATGCATCTACCAGCATGATTAAATCAGTTGTAATAGACCCGGATATGATGCTACCCGATGTAAATGCAGATAATAATACCTGGCCTGCTCCTTTGCACTAAACAAAATAAGTAGCTTAGTATAATGTTTATTAGAAATGCATATGCAAGCTACCCCACCCCTTCCCTCCCCCAAGAGGGAGGGCGTTATATATCCCCCTTTGGAGGGGGCAGGGGGAGGAATAATAATCTTCACCTGAGCAATAATGGCATCTAATATTTTCCCCACATTCGATAAAATGCTGGGCAGGGATAAAAAGGAAACCTTGCTTAAGCAACGTGGTATCGTAATCTGGATGACAGGCTTATCAGGCTCAGGGAAAACTACATTAGCTATAGGACTTGAAAAACACCTGTTTGAAAAGGGCTTTTTTGATATTGTGCTCGATGGCGATAATGTACGATCAGGTATAAACAATAACCTTGGCTTTTCTTCAGATGACCGTAAAGAGAATATAAGGCGCATAGCAGAGATATCTAAGCTGTTTGTGAGTTGTGGTATCATCACCATCAATTCGTTCGTTAGCCCCTCGGAGGAATTGCGACAGATGGCAAAAGATATTATTGGAGAGAAAGACTTTTACCTGGTGTATGTAAATACCCCGGTAGAAGAATGTGAGAAACGAGATACCAAGGGCTTATATGCTAAAGCCCGTAGAGGGGAGATAAAAGACTTCACCGGAATATCTGCTCCGTTCGATGCTCCCCATAAACCCGACCTTGAAATAGATACCCACGGCCATTCTTACGAAGAATGCCTGCAGCAGCTTATTGACTTTGTGCTACCGAAAGTTAAAGTGCAGCCATAGGCTGTTTCTAATTTGGGGCTAAAGCCCTTAATCCATTTTAGTGCAGTTATCCCTGACCTAAAGGTCTGGGCAATTGAAAGAAGAAATAAATTGCCACGAGATTTATCTCGTGGATTGAATTAGTAGGTAAGCAGGGTTTAGCCTAAACTCCTTTTACAGCTTTATACAGACATTCTTAGCCTCTGTAAAGAAGCGTAATGCTTCCCAACCACCTTCACGGCCAACGCCAGAGTTTTTAGTACCTCCAAATGGAGTACGCAGATCACGCAATAGCCAACAGTTTACCCAAACTATTCCTGAGCGCAACTTAGCTGAAATGGTATGTGTGCGGGTTAGATTTTCTGTCCATAACATGGCGGTTAAACCATACTCGGTAGCATTGGCATATTGTATGGCTTCGTCTTCGGTTTCAAATGGCATAATAGTAACCACAGGGCCAAAAATTTCTTCCATATTGGTGCGGCAATTGTATGGCAGCCCTTCAATAACAGTAGGTTCAATATACCAGCCATCTTGTTCTTCGCCTTTCAGTTTAACTGCATTGCCACCGCAAAGTATTTTGCCACCTTCTTGTTTTGCGAGTTCTATATACGAGAGTATTTTTTCATAATGTTGCTTGGAAACAATAGCGCCCAGCCTGCTGCTTTCTTCCATGGGTGGGCCCACTTTCAGGGCTTTCGTTTTTTCTAAAAACTCAGTTTTGAATTTTGCATAAGCGCTCTTTTCTACCATAATGCGTGAACCACAGAGGCATATCTCACCCTGGTTAGTGAATGATGAGTTAATGGTGGTCTTCATCATCTTATCCCAGTCGCAGTCAGCAAATATTAATACCGGGTTTTTACCGCCTAATTCCAGGGATAGCTTTTTGAAAACAGGAGCAGCTACACGGGCAATTTCTGCACCTGTTTTGGTCCCGCCTGTAAATGAAATGGCCTTAATATCAGGATGTGAAACGATTGAACTACCCACCTTTGGTCCTAGGCCATGAACAATATTAAATACCCCTTTAGGGAAACCAATTTCCGCACAAAGTTGCGACAGCATAAAGGCAGTCATAGGAGTAATTTCCGATGGCTTGGCAACCACGCAGTTGCCTGCAGCAAGTGCAGGAGCTATCTTCCAGGTAAATAAATATAAAGGCAAGTTCCAAGGAGAAATACAACCAGCTATGCCAATAGGGTCGCGCAAGGTATAGTTAATGGCATGCCCATCCATATTATGCGATTCCGATGCAAAGTGCAATATACCGGTTGCGAAAAAACGAAGATTACTCACTGCCCTTGGTATATCTACAGAACGAGATAACCACAATGGTTTGCCATTATCTATCGTTTCTGCTTTTGCAAAATCTTCCAGGCGTTTTTCAAGTGCATCGGCAAGGCGCATCATCCAGTCTGAGCGGTCTTCCTTCTTCATGGCTGACCACATAGGGAAGGCCTTCTTAGCTGCTTCTACTGCCTTGTTTACATCATCTTCATCTGAATCGGGAATAGTAGAATATACTTTTCCGGTAGAAGGATTATAGTTGTCGAGGTATTTACCCTTTGCAGGTGCAACAAGGGCACCATCGATATAATTTTGAATCTTATCCATAGTTTTTAGATACTCTAAGATAAATTAAAAATGGTAGTCTTTAAAGGTTTTCGAAAACTCATTTGCTGAAAATGCGGGGTTAACCTTCAGTTTACGGAAATGATATTCTTCAAACAGCCCCTTATCATCAACTACCTTTATAAGCACAGGCAACATAGTTGTCTTGTCTATGTATAGGGTTAGCTCTTGTGCATAATCGGTAGGCACCATTATTACTTGTCCGGCCTTTACATCGCTGAAAGAACTTAGGTTATTGTGTATCTGTATCATGTAATCGTTTACAAAAAGCTTTTTCGCAATGGTTAAAAGGTTTTCGCCTTTAAGCACTGTGTATGGTTCATATTTAAAGCTGGTGCTTAACACAACCAGGTTATAACAATGAAAACCATTGAATGTAATTTCGCCAAGGTATAAGAAACGGGAATCGAATGCCTTGCCCGCTTTAGTTTCTACATTCTTTAAAATGGAACCAAAATAAGCAAAGCCTGTAGCCTCAATACCATGATGTTGGTTTTTACGCATGATAGAACCTGTAGTGCTAAGATTAAGATTTATATAAGGAAAAGCATCAGGATGTATTAGAGCATCACCATCATTCATATCTGGCCCCCACAGCACTTCGGCACCGGTAGACATTTTCATATATACCCTAAATGGCGTTTTCTGGAATTTAATATTGGAACTGTCTTTCCTGTATTTTCCATCGGCCTTACGCTCTGAATAATCAAGTTCGTAGGCAAGAGTTTGAGCGTTCTCAACACTTTTAAAAAGCCCGTCTAAAATAGTTCGGGCAGTTGGGATCTCTTCAACCTTTATAGAGGTGAAAGAAAGCAGAGCAAAGGAAGACAGGAGGAGGGCAAGAATATTTTTCCGCATATTAAAAATGATAATCCGAAAAGTTTTCCGTGAATTCATCATCAGAAATATAGGGGTTGATCTGTAATTTGGTGTAAGTGTATGCTTCCAATAAACCTTTGGTATCATACACCCTAATTACTACCGGCAGGAAAAGATCTTTGCGGATAAACATGATAGTAGTTTTACCGTAGGTATTAGGCAGTTGTATTGTTTTCCCAACTTTTAATTCATCATCGTACCATGAAAGTTTGTTTGCATTGAGCACTTCGTAATCGTTCAGGCCATAGCGTGCTGCAATTTTAGTGACTGTCTCTCCCTCTTGAGTTACCGTATAATTAGTATAGGCAAAGTCAGTAAAATTTACCTGAATCTTGTAACAAACCTGTCCATCCCAGGTTGTATCGCCCACATACGTAATGTACTTTTTATAAGCATCAGGGTATTTGGAAAGAGAGTAGTATAGAACGCTGGTTAGGTAGTTATACCCAAGCCTGTATATGGTGTGGTGCTGGTTCTTGCGCATCATTTTTCCATGCGGGTCAAGGTGCACATTAAAGTAAGGAAAGCCATTCGGGTTAATTAATGCTTCGTTATCGCCCCCATCCAGGTAGAGCACTTCTATTCCATTATCGGTATTCTTAAAATAGGTTTTGAATGGGGAGATATTTAACTTAACCAGTGAATTGCCAGAGATGTATTTATCTTCTATACGTTCCAAGCCAAATAGGTTATAGCGCATTGTTTTTACTGTTTTCACAGCATTGAACATCTGGGTAAAAATGTATTCGCAATCAACCTTAGGGGCTTGCTGGGCAATACTTATATTACACCAAAGCGTAACTAGGGTAAGGAGTAAATAAAAACGAGATGAGAGAGAAGAATTCATATTCCTAATATATACAACATTCTTCAATCATATCAGTTAAAGCGAGTAGTAGTGGTTATGCGAAAGCAGATAATCCCGTAATATCCTGACCAGTAATGAGCAAGTGAATATCGTGGGTACCTTCATATGTAATAACGGATTCAAGATTCATCATGTGGCGCATAATAGGGTATTCACCAGTAATTCCCATGCCACCATGTATCTGTCTTGCTTCACGTGCTATCTGAATAGCCATATTTACGTTATTGCGCTTAGCCATTGATATTTGAGCAGGTGTTGCACGCTTTTCATTCATCAAAGTACCAAGCCTCCAGCAAAGCAATTGTGCTTTGGTAATTTCGGTTATCATTTCAGCAAGTTTCTTTTGTGTAAGCTGGAAACCGCCGATTGGCCTGCCAAACTGCACGCGTTCTTTTGAATAACGCAATGCTGAATCATAGCAATCCATTGCTGCACCAACAACACCCCATGATATGCCATAACGAGCCATATTAAGACATGACAGAGGTCCCTTTAATCCTTTTACTCCCGGCAGAATATTTTCTTTAGGGATCTTTACATTATCAAATACAAGTTCGCCTGTTGCACTTGCACGTAATGACCATTTATTGTGCGTTTCAGGGGCAGTAAAGCCTTTCATTCCCTTTTCTACTATCACGCCACGTATAACACCTTCTTCGTCTTTTGCCCACACCACAGCCACATCGGCAATAGGGGAGTTCGATATCCACATTTTAGCGCCATTAAGTATAAAGTGGTCGCCCTTGTCTTTTATATTGGTAATCATACTGGAAGGGTCAGAGCCATGGTCTGGTTCGGTAAGCCCAAAGCAGCCAATCTTATCTCCTGCCGCAAGCGGAGGAAGGAATTTCTTTTTCTGTTCTTCGCTGCCGAAAGCATAGATAGGATACATTACCAATGAGCCCTGAACAGAGGCCATAGATCGTATTCCGGAATCACCTCTTTCAATTTCCTGCATGATAAGGCCATAGGACGTATAATCGAGCCCGGCACCGCCGTATTGAGTTGGAATGGTCGGGCCGAAGGCTCCAATACCTGCTAATCCTTTTACAATTTGTTTAGGAAATACTGCCTTTTGGGCGCATTCTTCAATAATAGGTGATATCTCCTTTTTTACAAATGCCCTTGCGGTATCGCGTATAAGGTGATGCTCTTCAGTGAGAAGCTCATCAACTAAAAAATAATCAGGAGCCTGAAAATTGTCTGTAGCCATAAAAAATCTTTTTGCAAATATGCGGCAAAGTTAGCATTTGCCCTAACACTCCCGACAGGCTATTTGTCGTCGTCTTTGGCTTTGTACCCTATAAGCATTACCACACAGCCATCGGCCGATTTGCAGGTACCCCTTGCAGGCACTTCATAGTCTACATAATATACGCCAGGCTTATCTATCTGCATAGACCAGAACATGTTATCTATACCCGTGCCATTATCATAAAGCTTAGTGCGTTTTTTGTTACGCATGCTTTTATCGTAAATATTTACGGTTACATTCTCATCAAAAAGGGATGTGCCCAGCACCAGTTTATAAATTTCGCCTGAATAAGCGGTAAATACAACTTCTACGGTTTGAGGCTTATCGCCAAATGTAAGATCGTTATAAGCATAGCTATCGTACTTATAAGGCTCTAGATTGGGCTTATATTTATGTGCAATTTTATGGGGATTGCATTGTGCATTTGCCGGGCTAACCGCAATGAACGGCGTGCCTAGTAATGCCAACATAGAAAAGAATACTGTAAGTAGTTTTCTATGCATACGTTTATTTATAGCCTATTACCAATACGCCGCATCCCTGAATATCAGGACTGCCGCCGGTGTTATCAGTAGCACCATTATCACCGTGGGCCGCAGGTATTACATAGTCAATATATAGTTTGCTGTGCCAATGCTCAGTTTCGTATATAAATACTTTTTGTGCACCCGAACTGTTGCAGCTGAAAAGCATTTTTCTGCCTTCATGGTCAGCATCCTTGTTGTACACGTTAATTTCGACACCAGGAGGCAATGCGTAGGTATTGAAAAGGATCTTATAGGTTTCACCAATGAACATTGGTAATTCTATTTCCTTCAATTGTGCTTTTTTCTGGAAGCTGATAAGAATTACGTTAGACGCATCGTATTTATACGGGCGATCCAGGTAAGCCTTGCAGGTATCTTTCAGTGCTTTGGTATCGCAATGCTCATAAGCCTGGCCCATAGCAAAGGACGTAAGTGCAACTAAAAATACAAGAACCAATATTTTATGCTTTGTCATAGCTTAATAATTTTAATCAGGTAGGGTTATTAAGATGCAAGAAAACTAGAACGTACTTTTTCAATAAGTGCACTTAACTGTGCAATATGATCAGGGGTAAGAGAAACCGGCTTGTCGCTGTCTTCATTATAGTTCTTAACCTCATCAAAACCTGCAAAAGCAGTTTGAACAACTTTCAACTGATCTACTAAACCGGCAATATGAGAATCGGCTGCCTTGTACTTATCCAAAAGTTTCATAAGGTTCCCTAATATGTTCATTTGTTCAGATATGCGTGAGCTAACACCATCGGTCTTATTCTTATCGTAAACCTTAGCGCCAACGTGCATACTTTCTGCCCATGCGCCCGCAAATGCAATAACACCTACATATTTCTGCTTGTTGTTTTCAAGATAGGTATCTGTTTCCATTTGAAGATCTGCTATAAGCGATGCCAATGAATCGGTACTGCTCATGTTAGCTTCAAACCTTTTCATGAAGGAATTCGATTCGAATACGCTTCCAAAGCCGAGCTTATCAGATAACGATTTAACTATTTTGAGATACTTAAGCGCATCGTCGGTTTGTTTGTTCAATATGCAATATGAAAGGTCAGCGCTATATACACCCATGTTAAGTGCCTGCTCATACAATGAATTGTATTTAGACACATCCATAATAGGCGCAGTAAGATCTGGTAAGTATACCAAGCCTGAATTTTTAAAGATTGAAGCTATCTGCAGAGGAGAAGGAAGCAGGTAAGTTTCTGAATCCTGGTCTGCCGCTGAAACCTGATTTTTAGACTTTGTAGAGTCACTTCCTGTTCCCGGAGGAATAGAATTAGAGTTGTTTCCATGGCAGGAAAAGAGTACCAATGTGCCTACTCCCAGGATAAAACCAAGTGCCTTAAAATAATTTCTTGTCATACTTATAATAGATTGATTGTCGAATATTAGGCGCCCAATATACTAATATTTTTACCATAAGCACCCCATTAATAGTTTGTTATATGAGTTTTTTGTTGTGGATTATTTTCTGTTTTGCGCTGTAAAAAGCTTTTTCCATTTTGTAATTTTGTACTTAATGCATGGCAAACAAAATAACAGGTATCTGTATCTTATGAGCAGGCAATGCATTATAAAGGCTTATAGCAAAGGCTACAAAGGAATTTTGTAATAAAATAAATAAATGAAAGCAAGCATTAAAATAGTCCTACTCACTTTGTTTAGCTTAATAGCGCTAAGCAATACAGTTTTTGCCCAGGCGCAAACAGTGGTAAGCTATTGGGACAGTTTAAAAGGCATTAAAAAGAATGAGATTAACTTTAAAGACGGTATGCAACAGGGCCCTTTTAAAATTTGGTTTAAAGATGGTAAACTGGCTGAAAGCGGCTTCTTTAAAAAGGGATACGAGGATAGCACATGGCACAATTATTATGAGAATGGCAAACAAAAGGCCATTAAACATTATTCAAAGGGCAGCCCTGACGGGGTATGGATATTCTTTTACTCAAGCGGAGATACAGCTGAAATGGATTCTTATAGCAGGGGTTTGAAAGATGGCAAATGGCAAACATGGTATGAAAACGGGAAGGTGAGCAGCACCACTTTTTATAAGAAAGATGGCAAAGAGGGTACATGGACCTATTTTTACGATAATGGTGCCCTGCAAAGTGTTGGAACATTTGTGCACAATAAAAAGGAAGGACATTATACTGCATGGAACCCAAAAGGTAAAAAGCAAAGCGAAGGTGATTTTGCCAAAGACAAAGAAGTTGGCAACTGGCAGGAATGGTATATGAATGGTCAGTTAAAGAGCCTGGTGAACCATGTGGATAGCCTTACCTACCTAATGGAATTTTATGACAGTACAGGCAGAAAACTAGTGACTGATGGTAACGGAACCCTTACTATTCATTACCCGAATGGCAAGGTGCAAGCTAAAGGTAGCTATGCAAAAGGATTGAAAGAGGGTAAATGGGAATTCTATTTAGCAAATGGAGATGAGGACTATGAAGCTAATTTCGTAATGGGTAAAATGGATGGAGACTATACATCATGGTTTCATTCAAAGATCAATAAATCGAAAGGTACGTACAAAGCGGGAATGAAGGATGGGCACTGGGTGTGGTATTATGAAAGCGGTAAGCCACAAACAAGCGGAGATATGAGTAAAAATATGCGGACAGGTTTCTGGGCTTACTATACAAGTGATGGCGATACTGAAACCAAAGGTTATTTTAAAAATGATGAACAGGATAGCACCTGGACTGTTTACTACGAAAACAATGTAAAATCGAGGCAAGGGAATTACAAGCATAATTTGAAAGAAGGATTATGGACGGTATGGTACCCATCGGGTGTGGTGAAATCACAGGGTAATTATTTGCATGATAAAGAAGATGGGCTATGGAAATCGTGGTACGACAATAGCCAGGAAAAAGATGAGGGCTTGTTTAAAGCAGGCAGTATGGAAGGTGATTGGAAAGGCTGGTGGGATAATGGCAAGACAAAATATACCGGCAGTATGGATAGCAACCGTAAAGAAAAGCACTGGATATATTATAACAATACCGGTACTATGGAAAAGGAAGGGGACTTCCATAAGGATATGAAACAGGGGCATTGGGTATACCAGCAACCAACTGGGATTAAGATACAGGAAGGTGATTACAAGAATGATAAACCAAGTGGAGAGTGGAGCTATTACGATATTTATGGTGTGCTTGTAAGCAAGCAAATGCTAACCGAAGGGCTGCAATCAGGCAAATGCACAACCTATTTTGCCGATGGCAAAATACAAAGCACAACAAGCTATGTATTGCAAAAGGACAAGCAAGGAAACCTGCATAGCCTGAAAGATGGTGAATGGATTTTTTACGACAAGAATGGCCACGAAGAACGCAAGGTTACCTATAAGAACGGGCAGCAGCAGTAGGAATATACTTTTATATCATCCTGATGTAAATTTAAGCAAGATGTGATATAATATTATGCACGGAGCTCATTATTATCTTGTTTTTACTAGTTGACCTTAACCAGCTTTCTTGTAACTGTGTAATCTCCAGCAACAATAGTGTAGTAATAAATCCCTGCTGGTAAAGGAATATCAAGAACAAATTTATGTTCACCTGTGTATTGTGCACCAAGGTTTTGCGACAATACTTTTTCTCCTAACAAGTTAGAAACATACACATTAACATTGGTGCAGGTGCTTGTTAACTTATAATATATTGTTGTTTGCTCAATAAAGGGATTTGGGTAGTTAATAGATAGAGGACTGTTATTTTGCAAATTATTTACAGATGTAATCTTTCCACTTAATTTATACTCAGTATTCCCACTAGCATACATAAGAGTATCTCCAAACTTACGGAAGCGATTTATCGCAAACCCTGGGTTGGATATTGGGGATAAAACAGTTCCAAAACCATAATCCTTTTGCCATGTATTTCCTCCATTATAAGTAATATATGTATCTTGGCTTATAGACCCTCCGATCCATCCTACAGTATCATTAATAAATCCTATTCCTTCTTCGTCGTAATTATTAATAAAGGGGTGTTCTGTCCATGTTTTACCTCCATCTATTGTTTTAATGAAATAAGTTCGATATGCCTTATTAGCAAAATAATTTGGGCCAACGTATTCAATACTTGCATATCCTGTATCACGGCTTGGGAAAAATATTTTCCATACAATTTCAGTATCGTTTCTTGCCCCCTGATAAACCGTCTTCCAGGTTATTCCTCCATCTGTGGTATTTAGTATTAAACCATTATTTCCATTACACCCCGTAATAAATCCTGTATCCTTATCAAAAAAATGTGCATCAACCAACCCGGTAGCATACGCATTCATATTCTGAGTTGTCCATGTAACTCCTTTATTGATGGTTTTAAGCAAAATAGCAGGACCAAAATAACGACCATACGCATAAATAATAGAGTCATTAATGACAGATATACCGCATACACCTTTTGGTCTGGGGCTTGGAAGGGTAACAGGAGTAAGAGTTTTACCACCATCATTAGTCTGATAGAATGGAATTGTATCTGGGGTAATTGTTGAATCAGCTAGATTACCAATCCACCCATTGAGAGAATCAGTAAATCCAACACAGCGATAGAATGCGCTAGCACTATCATGCCTAAGTTGCCAGGTATTTCCACCATTCCTAGTTTCCCAAACTTGTCCATATTGGTGAGTAGGAAGGGAACTATAGGCACCATAATAATAAGACCCATGTATGGCCCAGCCAATGTCCGGATTTATAAAATAAACATCATCATATCTCCAACTAGCTGGGGCATTACTCAATGTTTGCCAATTATACTGTGCCAACAATTGTAAAGGCAAAAAAATTACTATTACTAATAATATTCTTTTCATTAAATATTAGTGCTTACACAAATGTAAGAAAACTTATTAAACAAAAATAGCGTTGCCCCTGCTCCCGCAAGTCTGTGACTTGTGGGACTAATAATGACAGTTTAAAACTGTTTTCAGTTTTCTTTTATTCCAATAAGAATAAAATTGGAAACTTTATTTATCTAACCCACAAGTTATGCTACGCTAAACTAGCGGGAGCATTTAATTCAGTAGCTTCATTATTACCCAGAACCTTATCCAACGACTTATCATAGTCGGGGTGCATGGTGCCCATCATTACATCCCATACACGAGTATAAAAACTGTAATTGCCATTAAAGTATTTGTGGTGCATGTTATGGCTAACCGAAGTATTTAGCCATTTGCCAACCTTACTTCTTATAAGCCACGCCGGGTATATTTCATATCCCAAATGACCGTATACATTTATCACCGTGCTTATTAAAAAGAATGCAAGCACAGCCCACTTTGTAATAGGTATAATAAAGACAAGCACAGGCAAAATACCCGCTTCAACCATAGCCTCAAGCGGGTGAAAAGTAAAGGCTGCCCAAGGTGATGGGTTAGTTGATTTGTGATGAACCAAATGGAAAGCTTTGAAAAGTTTAGGATGATGCATGAGCCTGTGGGTCCAGTAAAAATAGGCATCGTGAATAGCAAGTGCAAGAATAATGCTGAGTATAAAATAACCCCAGCCATACTGGCTAATATGATCATATATCAGCGTGTGGTTCTTTAACGGCGTGCGGAATACCACAATAGCAAAGAGAGCGAAGAAAATAAATGAAAGTAATGAGTAGCCTATTTCCCTGTAATAATCTTTCCTTTTAGGGAAAGCATTTTGTATCCTTAGCTTTAAAAATCGCTTAGGTTTTATAACATAAAATATCAGGAAGAATACTCCGGCAATTATAAGATAGCGGAGTAATAAAAGAAGATATGCGTATGTAAAGAATTTGCTCATGATAATACTAATGCAAAGGTAGTAATTTTCATTCCTCCCCCTGCCCCCTCCAAAGGGGGACACAAGGAATTCGTACCCTTACAATAAAGGGAATTCAACATTTAAAATTCATAATTCTACTTAACCTCCCATGTCTGGGCAAGGTCCCAGTTAGAGCGTATGGTAATAGCTTGGTTGTAATAGAATACTTTTTCAGGTTGTATGCCTTTCATAAAATCACCGGCATCCCATTTGCTATTGTTGTTATCGTCTTGTACTACCCTTACTCTGTAGCTGCCTGGAGGTAGTGCATCGAAGAAAATGCTTGTATTTCCGCTTACAGCTTTTTGCCTGTAAATGTTATTTCCATCTAATAATTGCACAAGAAAGTAGCCCTGCGTAGCAAATGAAACTTTCAGTTTTAATGTTCCGAAATAGGTAGGTTCAAGTACACCAAAGTGTGAAACGGTAGTATCGTTAGTGCCTCCATACATATCGAAAAATGCACCTGATAATATTTGCAGCGTATACACAGTATCACTCTCAAGTGGCTTAATTGGTTTAATAGAGAGTGACATGGGTAGCCCTGATGTATCTACACTAAAGCCAAGGCTATCATGCTTCGTACCAAAATGTATTTTAGAAAAATTGTGCTTGAGTACAGGACCATCGAATTGCAATACAATTGGCTGGTGAAAATCAAATCCTTCGCGTGCACCTGTGTTGCTTGTAAAATGAATCTTGGTTGGCCTTGGTTTCTTCTTATCTATTGGTAAATTACCGGGGAACCCATGTACAAATGCAGTATCTAAGATTTGATTATTCCTGTAAACGATGAATCTTAATGAATCGAGAAAAGGATTATTTGTCCAGTAAGTTAAAGTATCGTGTGTTGCAGAATATCTAAGATAGTTATATGTTGAGCCTAGTCTGTCTGCCATATTTACCGGGACAATGCGTATGCTATCAGCAGGTTTATTAAATACAATTCCAATTTCTCCCTTGTCAATTACTTTAGCTTTTCGCATTATTAATTTCGGCTCCGTTTCGGTAAATGCAAGAAAATTGATCGTGTCGTTCGAGATCATGGCTATAGGCTTTTGGGCAAAGCCAATCTCTTCTCCGTAGGGGTGGTAAACATAATCGCCCTGGCTTTTAGAGAGTGAAATAACCCTATACGTTCCAACCTTAATATTTTCAATTTTATAATTACCCTGATCATTTGCGAGCCCTACGTATGAAGGTGGTCCTTTATATGGAGCCGAATCACTTAAGTCGGCATAAAGCATTACCATGGCCTGTTTGCCGGGTTCGTGGGTAAGGCCGTCTTGTATATTACCCGTGAGAGAAAGAGAATCTAAAAAGTCGCCTGTAGAAAATACATATTGGAAATTTTTCAATTCATTTCCTTCATTGTTATCGCTTATAGAATTGCCAAAATTGAAAGTGTAAGTAGTATTATTGGCAAGGGTATCGGTGAATGTAATCTCCATTGTTTTTCCTCTAAGCAATACCTGCGGCACACGCTTAAGTGGTGGAGAAGTAATAAACTGTGTGCTTAGGTTCTTAAGCTGCACATACTCATCGAAGGTGATGAGTATTTTACGTTTGTTGAAGTGAGTGCTTTTATTTTCGGGTATGTATTCAACAACCTTAGGCGGAGTAACGTCTTTGGGGCCGCCGCTGGGCGGTATCATTTGCGCACAGCCTGCAAAAAGCAATACAGTTATGCCGTAGCCCCAACACTTTTTTATGAATGCAGAAGCCTTATGCATTAACTATTTTTTCAATTATACCCACTACTTGCTGCAAATAGGTTTCATCAGTTTTGCTGAAGTGTGCAAGGTGTTCACTGTCTATATCAAATACCATTTTCACCTCTCCTTTTTTATCAAATACGGGCAATACTATTTCCGATTGTGTTTCGCTGCTGCATGCAATATGCCCATCGAAAGTATTTACATCCTCTACTATAACGGTTTTTTTATGCTTCCAGGTATATCCGCAAACACCTTTTCCAAAACTAATACGTGTGCAGGCTATTGGCCCCTGGAAAGGCCCCAAGACAAGTTCATTATTTTTCACCTCATAAAGCCCCACCCAAAAAAAGTTCATACCGTATTTAAGTGCAGCCATAATATTTCCCAAGGCGGCTAACTGGTCAGTTTCTCCTTCTACCAATGCTTTTAGCTGGGGTATAAGCGATATATATTGTTGTTCGCGGGTAGTGCCGCTTACCGATAATGATTCTGCCATTTCTAATAAAAGTTGTGTAAAGATACAAGGTAAAAGCTTGCCAATGCTTTACTCGCCTGTAGAGAAATCCTGATTGGAATAGGGAGGTCGTTCAGGAGTTTGAATAACATTAAAGCCAAAGTGGGTAGCAGTATGGCAATTATTGCAGGCTTTCGTGAGAGAATAGAAGCTTTCTGAAAACTCATGGTAGTCTTTATTCTTAATGGCTTTTTGAACTGTATCAAGTTGAGAATATATCATTTGCCTGAAGAACTTTACTTCGCTTCTGTCGGTTTCAATAGTTTCTGCTTGCTTTATTATTTCCTGTATCTCGTCATATTCAAATTGTGCAAGAGGCCAATTTTCTTCTCTTCCGGCAGACCAGAGTTTATTATGGTGTACCTGTATACCCAGCATAAGCTCACCCAAGCCCGGTTTCATAATAGAAACAAGCTTTTTAAGGCTATCATTCTGATTGCTGAGTGTATTTATTTCAGACTGCATCTGCTGCAAGGCAGACCTGTTCTCGTTGCAGCCGACAAATAAAAACAATATGACTATAAATAGGATTCCTTTCATAAACGAAGTAGTGGTTTATCAGTAGCTGCAAATGTATTGAGCCAGTTCCATTTATTAACCAGAGTGAATGTAATCATTGCACAAAGAACGCCAATTATAGAACCGGCATACACATCCATTAGAAAGTGTTCAGCCAGGTACATACGTGAATAGGCTACGAGAAAGGCTATAAGGAACATCAAAAATTTATGCAAGGGCTTTTGCATAGTTAAAGCCAACAGGCAAAACATTGCAAATGATAGTGCACTATGGCCCGATGGGAAGCTATTAGATGAATAAATATCTACACCCAGGACATAATATATCTGTTTGTGCATACCCTGAAAAACAATCTCGGGGCGGGGCAATCTTGCCCAAAATTTTATGGAATTGTTAATGCTGACGGTAAGAATGAATGTGATAACAGACATAATAGCATACCGCATGCTTTTAAAAGCAAGAAATAGGGTTACCGGAATAACCAGGTAACCCAGGCCGATGCTTGTCCAGTATGTGAAAAATAAATCGGCTGCAGGACAATGGTAGCCATTAATAAAAAGGGCAATATCTACTTTGCTGTATGCAATAAGAATAATGCCGCCAATAAGCAGGAATAGCAGGTAGGGAATAAAAAATGCTGAATTCTTCTTAAGCAAAGAAAACATGTTTTATGCAGATCCTAAGGCATGAAGCAGGTCATCAATCTGTGTGTTCCACAGGCGGCTTGACTCTTCAAGTTCTTCTTGGGTATCAGCAAAGTCGGTCACCATAAGTGCCACTTCACTGGTTAAGTCATCTATCTGCATGCGGAACTCGAAAAACTTCTTATCCGATTGATCCATCCAACGGAAACGAACAAATTCTCTTTCTTTAAGAGCGAGCAGCTTAGCTTGCTTTTGTTCATCGCCCCAACTGAACACGAAAATATTTTCTTTCAGGTTTACCTTAGGTGCAAACCATTTCTCTAATCCGCCAGCAGTTGAAATAAATTCAAACAACACATCCGGTGAAGAGTAAACAGTATACTCAAGTACATAAAGCCCCTTTGGCTTTTTAACATCGTCTTTTACTTCCGATGGAACCAATGGGCCGGTAGGTAGTACTATAAAACGTTTCTTTTTAGGAGGTGGTAATCTTTTTGGTTTTGCAACCGGAGCAGGTGCTGCCACTACTGGAACTTCTTTTGCCACTTTTTTAGATGTATTTTTCGAAATAGGCTTAACGGCTACTTTTTTAGGCTCAATCTTTTTTACCTCAGGCTTTTTTGCAATAGGTTTCTTAGGCTCGGGCTTTTTCGATACCTTTTTTGCAACAGGTTTTGCAACCACTTTTTTGGCCGGTTTTGCCTTCGCTTTAGGCACTACCTTTTTAGCAGCAGGCTTTTTGGGCGCTGGCTTCTTTTTGGCAACGGGCTTTTTAGCGGCAGGCTTATTGGCCTTTTTAGGGGCAGCTTTTTTAGCTTTTTTCTTCATTAGTTGACTAGAATACTTTGGCAATAATAAAAAAATTATAATAGCAAATACGCTATTGTTGATAATACCGTAATAATTAGCATAAATTAAATACCTAAAAAGAGCCTGAATAAGGGCTGAAAATTCCGTTTAAATGAGTATTGACAGGGGTTTTATGCCAAGTGACACCGTGAATTGAGTTAGGGCTGAGATATTTACTGACGTTTAAGCAGATTGCCAGATATCAACTTGTTCATTACCTCTTCTTTTAATGTACGGCTTATTGGTATGCTTTTACCTTTAAGATGCATATCATCCCCATCTATGCTTTCAATTTTTGGAATGGAAACAATGAATGACTTATGCACTTTAATGAATTTATCTGCCGGCAAATAAGTTTCAGCTGCTTTAAGGGTAAGATAGGAGATGAACTTTTCTGTTTCG